>Ga0256837_1000419_pt1 | contig 36352 bp, 38 predicted proteins | sample 4562384metaG_FD_185976 | JGI IMG/M metagenome (GOLD analysis project Ga0256837, IMG submission 185976) | Hydrothermal vent microbial communities from Guaymas Basin, Mexico - 4561-384 | ecosystem: Environmental > Aquatic > Marine > Hydrothermal vents | place: Mexico: Guaymas Basin | collected... | reverse complement strand
CTTACTCCTTTTCTAATGCTTCTATTAAATATGATTGTTTTATCTCAAGTGATTTTACACGAACAAAGATAAAAACTAAAACAATAGTTCCAACACTTGATAATATCAATAACTCTATTCCAGCCTTTTTCTCCAAAATAGCATAAATACTCCAAACTAAACCAGAAATGAAAGCTAAGATAGCATTTCGAAAAAATCTTATTTTCCCCTCTAATGCATCAATTTGTTTATTTAACTTATCTACATTTGCCATAAAATCGTTGTAACATATTTTAAAAAAAAATATCAAATAAACTTTATAAAAAAGACACTATAATGTCACTATCTATAAAAAAGGTTTTCTATGGCATACAAACACGACTACGACAAAACTTTAACTCGCCTTCGCATCATTTTACAACGCCTTAACGATGGGGAACTTTTAAGTGTTAAAGAGTTAGCTGAGGAGCTTGGGGTAAATGTGCGAACAATTCAGCGTGATTTTAACGAAAGGCTTGTAGGCAACTACCCTATTGAAAAAAAAAGGGCGTAAATGGAAAATGCAAGATGGCTTTAAAATAGAAAAAATCCGCGATATTGATGAAAAAATTGTTTTAGATATTTTAGAGCAAATCACCTCGGGTATTGGTGGAGGGTTTGCTACCAAAGCCTCTATGCTTCTTGAAAAACTTAAAAACAAAGAGTTCAATCCAATCTACGCAAAACTCAACATTGAAGATATTAGTGCTTCTTTAAAAGATGTTGCTCTTTTAGAGGAAGCTATTAGTAAAAAATTAGAAGTAAAATGTCAATACACACGCAATGATAGTAGCTACAAAACAACAATCCAACCACTCAAAATTGTAAACTATGAAGGGTTTTGGTATGTTATAGCTATCAACAAAAACAAAGTGAAAAAATACTACCTTCACTCACTCTCTAACCTCAAACTCACTTCAAAAACTTTTAGTGTCGATACAAAAATAGACCAGCTTTTAGAAAACTCTTTATCTATTTGGTTTAACCAAGAAAAAGAGCCTTATGAAGTTGTACTTTATGCAAATTCCCACGCAGCAAAATATTTTCAACGCAGACCCCTACCAACACAAAGCATTTTAAGTACAAATAGTGATGGAAGTATAGAATTTAGCGTAAAAATTACAGACGATATGGAGTTGCTACCACTTATAAAATATTGGATTCCACACCTTTTTGTACTCAAGCCTCAACACTTAAAAGAGAGACTACTCAAAGATGTAGAAAAGTTTCAAGAGTTGCAAACTCAATTCCAATAAAAGATGAGTTTAGACTCCTCTTTTATATAACCTCTACAACAACATCCGCCACTTTAATCACTTCATTAGCTCTTATTTTTGCTCTTTTTCTTGTTTCTACTTCATTATTTCTATAAACATGTCCCTCATCTATTAAAAGCTTTGCTTCTGCTCCGCTATCTACTAAATCCATCACTTTTAAAAGTTTGTAAAGTTCTATGTACTCATCTTTGAGTTGAAATTGCATCTTTTTATCCTTTTTTTGTAGATTATAACACATTTTGTCAATTTAAGCTTGCTTTTAACCTATATTATGCTACACTGTTACCGATAAAAGATGAGGCGTGAATTCATCTTTAGTGTGTGTTTTGTAATATTTTTGTTCAACTCCCTTCTCTAAAGACTTCCTCCCCTAATTTTTGACTCCACTTTCTTAATTTTTTAAGATATGTGTAAAAATTTAATGCAAAAAGGTATTGCAATGGCAGAATTAAAATCTGGTACAATCAAATGGTTTAATGACGAAAAAGGTTATGGTTTCATAGAACAAGCAGACGGTGGAAAAGATGTATTCGTACATTTTCGCCAAGTAAATAACCCAAATGGTGGTCGTGTTTCTTTAGCAGATGGTCAACAAGTAACTTTCGAAATTGGTGAGGGACAAAAAGGTCCTCAAGCTGAAAACGTAACAGCTATCTAATTTCCCTTTTACAGGCTTTTACGCCTGTAGAACTTTTATGCACTCTTGTGCAATCTCCAACTCTTCATCTGTTTGAATTACTAAACTTTTTATATCTTTTAAAACTTTAACATCTAAAATTTTATTGCGAATATACTCAGAATGTTCCCCTATTCCACCACTAAAAACTATTGCATCTACATCATCTAAAAGTACTATATAAGATCCTATATACTTTTGCACTCTTCGTACAAAAATATCAAGTGCAGTTTGAGCCTCTTTAGTTTGACTTTGTTGTAAATCTCTTACATCATTACTTTTTGCAAGTCCTAATAATCCTGAGTGTTTATTAAGCTCTTTTTGTACCTCATCTACACTTAAACCTAACTCTTGCTGCATATAAAGCACAATAGCAGGATCCAAGTCACCACTTCTTGTTCCCATAACTAACCCCTCTAATGGAGTAAAGCCCATGGAAGTATCTACACTTTTTCCATTTTTAACAGCACAAGCACTTGCCCCATTTCCCAAATGTAAAGAGATAATATTTAACTCATTTAACTCTTTTTTTAAAATCTTAGCAGCCTCTTTTGCTAAATAGCTATGTGATGTTCCATGAAAACCGTAACGTCGAATATGATGCTGCTTATAAAATTTTGTATCTATTGCATACAGATACGCCTCTTGTGGCATACTACTATGAAATGCAGTATCAAAAACCGCAACTTGTTTTAAAGATGGAGCTATCTTTTTTACAACCTTTATCCCCTCTAAATTTGCAGGGTTATGAAGTGGAGCTAATCTGCTTAAAGAGGCAATTTTTTGCATAACATCCTCGTCTATTATAACACTTTGCGTAAAAAACTCTCCACCATGAACGACTCTGTGTCCAACAACATCAAGTGTAGTAAAATCCACCTCTATTTTTTGGAGTGCTTCTAAATGGTTTGCAACTTCACTTCCATCTTCACCAATATGCTCAACAACACAACTATATTGCACAACACCATCTTCAAAAAGTTTAAATTTCAATGATGAACTTCCACTATTTATTACCCCTATTTTCATTCTACTCTCCTGCTTGAATCGCTGTAATAGCGATAGTATTTACAATATCTTCTACCAAACAACCTCTACTTAAGTCATTAACTGGTTTGTTAAGCCCTTGCAAAACTGGTCCAATTGCTACTGCACCACTTGAGCGTTGTACTGCTTTGTATGTATTGTTTCCTGTGTTTAAATCTGGAAAAATTAAAACATTTGCTTCCCCAGCAACTTTAGAGTTTGGCATTTTTTTCTTAGCAACCTCTTTATTTACTGCAGCATCATACTGTAAAGGTCCATCCACTAAAAGGGAACTATTTAACTCCTTAACAATCTTTGTAGCTTCTTGCACTTTTTGGACATCCTCCCCTTTTCCACTGTTACCTGTAGAGTATGAAAGCATTGCCACTTTTGGCTCTATCCCAAAAGATTCAACAGTTTGTGCCGAACTAATGGCAATTTGTGCCAACTCTTGTGCTGTTGGATTTTGGTTTACTGCACAATCTCCAAAAACAAGAACCTTTGTTTCCATACACATAAAAAATACACTAGAGACCAAAGAAATATTTGGTTTTGTTTTAATAATCTGCAATGCTGGCAAAATTGTCTCTCCTGTTGAGCCAATTGCACCACTTACCATACCATCTCCATACCCAAGATGCACCATCATTGTCGCAAAATAGTTTGCATTGTTCATAGCATCATACGCCGCCTCTTTACTTAAACCTTTATGGGAGCGAAGCTTGTAAAACTCTTGTGAAAACTCCTCTAAAAGTGGGGAATTTTCATAATCTAAAATTTGTGCCTGTGTTAAATCAAGTCCAAGTCCAACCACTTTTTGCTCAATTGTTTTTTTATTTCCTAGTAATGTAATATCTGCAACACCACGTAAGAGGATAATCTGTGCAGCTCTTAAAATACGCTCATCACTACTCTCTGGCAAAATAATATGTTTTTTCTTTTTACGTGCCATCTCAAAAAGTTTATATTCAAACATTAAAGGGGTAACAATATCACTGTAAGAAGTAGCTATTTTTGATTCAACAAGTGAAACATCAACATTTTCTTGAAAAATACCAAGTGCAAGTGAAATTTTTCTTGTGCTATCTACACGTAAACGTGAACGCACTTTTGCAAGTTTTTGAGCACTTGTATAGGTATCACACTCTATAGAGATAATAGGGATTCTAAAACCATCCAAACCATCTATAAGCTTTTGAATATTACTATTTGCTTCCATATCAAACGGAAATAATATAGCTGCAATAGAAGGGTAATTATTAGAATACACCGCTCCTAATAATCCTAAAATAATATCTGACCTATCTGCAGGAACAATAATAAGATCCCCCTCTTGAATATACTCTAAAAAATTTTCAACACTCAATGCAGCAATACGAGTGTTAAAAATAACACGAGAGTAATCCTCTTTTTTCACAACAATCTCTTTAGCATTGAGGGATTCTATAATATCTAAAAGAGTTGGTTTGTTTAACTCCTCTATCTCCTCTAAGAAAAAAACACTCAAAGAGTCTTGAGCAAATTTTTTTGTTAGTTTCTCTTTTTGAGAAGAGTTCACCCTATTTACAAATGTGCTAAAATGTTGCACCTTAAAACTCTCTATACGCTCTTTCTCTATTGCAATATTTTGTTCTATCTCTTGCTCTTGTAGATCTTTAGCATTTATAATATTTATATAAGCAGCATTAAGATTTTGTGCTATAAGAAGATTAAGATCTTGGTGAATTGTTGCATTAAAAAAAGTTCCACGTAAACCTTCACATAAAACAAAATCATACTCTAATGCAAGCTTTTGAAACTTTTGTATAATTGTATTTAAAACTTCCTCTTGCTTGTTTTGAGCAAGAAGAGATTCTACTTCATCTAAATCTAAAGCATAACAATCTTCATAGTTCATATCTAAATTATAATGCCCTAACATAAACTCTATATCTTTATCTTTTTTACTTTTATCTAAAATAATGGGTCGAAAAAAAGCAACACGATGTAACTTACGCTTTAAGATATGCATCATCCCCATAGAGACAAACAATGTACCACTATTTGCCTCTTGAGATGCGATATAAAGAGAATCTAATTTCATAAAAAATAACCTTTTTCTAATATAGTGTGAAGTATAACATTTTATAGTTTCTAAAAGTAGAAATAAAGTAAAATAGCAAAAAACAAAAAGGGAATAAACCAATGGTAGCAAAAGCGATTGTAACAGATACATACCTAGAACATAACGAAATTGAAAAACTTTTAGAAAAAGTGGAGTATATCATTTTAGCAACTCCAGCACCTACCCATTTTGAAAAAGAAACACCTATTCAATTTACTATCTTTTTAAACACTCAAGAGGAGCTTCCAGAGGGTATAAAAGAGCAAGTATTTCAAAAGTTTTTAGAAGATAATGAAATTTTTAATCCAAAAGAGGTTATGAGCCAACTGATGCCAGTTGGATTTGGAAAAAGCCAACAAGAAACACCAATGCCCCTACTACTTATAAAACCAGAGGATCAAAGAAGCATACCTAGCATACCAATGCACGTAATAGATTTTTTAGCAGATGCAAAAGGATTTAGTGAAGTTAAAAACGACAAACTCACAGGATGGAGTTATACATACGAATAAAAAAGGAGGAAGTAAGAGACTAAATTCTCTTACTTTTTCTTAGGCATAGTAACAACTATTGCACCTCTTAAATCACCCATTTTATACCCCATTGCTTTATCATGAGGATAAACATTTTTAATAGCTTTTGCAAGTGCTGGTTTTGTTTTTGCAACATCACCATGACAGATTAAACAAGCTTTTTTAGCTATAAATAAAGGTTTATACACTTTTACAACATCACCTTGTACTTGCATAACATTTTTTGGTTTTGCACCAACCTTATGCATATCTTCCATTGCTTTTAAAATCACTGCTTCATCAGTAGTAGCTTTGTTTGCTGGATTTCTTGGTTTTAAAGAGATTCTCTTTACAGAGATATTTTTACCATATTGTTTATCTATCTCTTGTGTTAATTTATAAGCATTCGCACTACAAAATTTTAGTGCAGCTTCTGGACCATTTGATTTTAACTCTCTTTTCATATTTGAACCAAGAGTTTTTAGTAAATCTTTTGAAATAACGTTTGCTTTTTTCATATACCCTTCAGCAAAAACTGAAGATGCTAAAAGTAGTGAACCTAAAAGTAATATTTTTTTCATTTTCTATTATTCCCCTTTACTGTTTAAATAGTTTTCAAAGTACTCAAGTTGTTTTTGAGTTTGAGTCGATGCTGTTCCACCAAAAGAATCTCTTGCATTCATAGAGTTTCTTAAATCAAGTAGTTCTAAAACATCTTCAGAGATTCTACTATCTATCTCTTGAAGATATTTTAACTCAATTTTTGATAAATCTACACCAAGCTCTTCAGCTTTAGCAACTGCACGACCAGTAATGAAATGTGCCTCTCTAAATGGGATATTACACTTCTCTACTAAATAATCTGCTAAATCTGTTGCACTTAAATGCCCAATTTCACAAGCTTTTTGCATATTTTCTGCTTTTACTTGCATAGTTTTAATAGCTTCTTTTAAAATCTCTAGTGAAATCTCAGCAGTTGCTACTGCATCAAAAACACCCTCTTTATCCTCTTGCGTATCTTTGTTGTATGCTAGTGGAAGCCCTTTCATAACAGTTAAAAGCCCCATAAGTGCACCATAAACACGTCCTGTTTTCCCACGTAAAAGCTCTGGAACATCAGGATTTTTCTTTTGTGGCATAATAGAACTACCAGTTGAGTACTCATCGCTTAGCTCTACAAAACCAAACTCGTAACTACTCCATAAAATAAGCTCTTCACTTAAACGTGAAATATGCATCATCATAGTAGAGATATTAAATAAAATCTCCAAAGCAAAATCTCTATCACTTACTGTATCTAAACAGTTAATACTTACACTATCAAACCCTAAAAGCTCAGCAGTTTTTTCTCTATCTACATTGTGTGGAGTTCCAGCGAGTGCTGCACAACCAAGAGGAGAGATATTGTTACGCTCATATGAACTCTCAAATCTTTCAATATCACGCTTAAACATAGAAAGGTAAGCCCCTAAATGAAAAGCAAAGTTAATTGGTTGTGCATGTTGAAGGTGTGTCATACCTGGTAAAAGAGTATCTTTATGTTTTTTTGCAACAACTAAAATCTCTTGCATCAAAAGCTCAATTGCTTTTGCAATCTCTTTATTTTTACGTAAAACGTAACGACGAAAATCAACTGCTACTTGGTCATTTCTACTTCTTGCAGTATGAAGTTTTTTCCCAGCATCACCAATAATCTGCGTTAAACGCTTCTCAATTCCCATATGTAAATCTTCATCTGAGATTTTCCACTCAAATTCGCCAGATTCGATCTCTTTTTTTACTTGGTTAAGTCCATCAACAATAAGTTTAAGCTCATCTTGCGTTAAAATACCTTGAGCATGAAGCATTGTTGCATGAACAATTGAACCCTCAATATCCTCTTGGTAAAGTTTTCTATCAAACATAATAGAAGCATTAAAATCATCTAAAAGTGATGATGCACCCGCTGAAAAGCGTCCAGACCACATTTTATCCATAAATAATCCTTGATTTTTTTAAATTTAAGAAGAGAGTGGTTTTAAGCCACTCTTGGTTGAAAAAAGAAGATATATAACTATTAAAACGCAGGAACTTTTCCACTATCTTTTGCATATTCATTTAAAAATTGCGCTAAGTGTTTAGACTTTCTTGCAAATTTTTTAGATTGAAGATACTTCAGAGCATCTGGAGCTTTCTTTTCATGAATAGCAATAAGCCCTTTTCCTTTGTCTGCCATAATAACTTTCCACTCAGCTTGAGTTTTAGAAGCAACCAACTCTTGTGCGCTAGCATGACATGAAACACACTGTTTTGTAAAAATCCTCTGCCCCTTATACACTGCTGCTTGCGAATCTATAAGAGATAACAAAGTAACTGATGTGAAAAAAAACAATATCTTCTTCATGTAGCGACACCTTTTATTTATTTACTTTAATGTTACATTAAAATTTGTTACATTTGGCTTATATACACCATTTTTGCTTCGTTTTTAAAACTCAAAGCTGATATTTGTGTAACAATTGCTCATCTAAATCCCAAATACCTCTTTGTTTTAAAGACTCAACCACCTCTTTTGTACAATCTACATCATCTGGCCATCTACGCTCAAAGCCATCTAAAGCATTTTTATTTGTAGCATCAAGAGCTATAACATCACCCAAATACAAATCACGCTGAACATCTATATTGTTTGTTACACGCCAAACAATCATATACGGATTAGTAACATCATTTTTTGCTTTATCTATAAAAACAATAATTTTTATATACTCTTTTAAAGTATCTAAGCCACTAAGAAGCTTTTTGATATTTGTATCTTTTTGCACAGTTACTACTGTAATTGGGTTGAGTGTATCTTTCATATATTGTTTTAACTCTTGTGCTTGTGGAATAATCTCTTTTACTTTTGCAAGTAAAGCATCATCTTCCAAAACTGTTGGTGCAACAATATCCTCATACTGTTTTGTAGCATCAATTCCTAATTTTCCACCCACAAGTGTTTCATCTGAAGAGTGATCCAGTGCATCTAAGATACCCTCTGTCACAAAAAGAGATTTTTTAGAGAAACGATTCAGCACATAACGTGTAAAAGTTTCATAATTTTCCAATTCTGGTGCTTTTTCATCTACAAAAATCGCATGTTTTACAAAACTCATCTGCCCAGCACCCCAAAATGCGTGCATAAATTGTTTTGCATGCCCTTTATAGAGTGGTTGCATTTTTGCTAAAATAAGGTTATGAAACCCTGCATTTTCTGGCATATGGTAATCTAGCAAATCTGGAACTGTTGTTTTTAAAAGTGGGAAAAATACTTTTCCAGTTGCCCACCCCATATATTTATCTTCAAGTGGTGGTTTTCCAACTACTGTTGCTAAAAAGACACGGTTATCTTTTTTCTTTGTAATTGCTTTTACCTCTAAAACAGGGTACTCCTCTTCAAGTGTGTAGTATCCTGTATGATCTCCAAAAGGCCCTTCAATGCGAAGCTGTGATGGATCAACCTCTCCTTCAATAACATAATCAACATCTTGTGGAATATATAAATCGTTTGTTAAAGATTTTACAAGACGTGCTGGTTGTTTTTTAATAAGCCCATACATTAAAAGCTCATTAACACCATATGGAAGTGGTGCTGTTGCACACCAAGTATAGAGTGGATCCCCACCAATAGCAATAGAGACTGGCATTTTTTTACCAGCTTTTTGGTATTGGTCAAAAAAGTGTGAGCTATCTTTGTGAATTTGCCAGTGCATTCCAAGATGGTTTTTATCATACACTTGAAGTCTATACATACCAAGATTTACCATCTTGCCATCTAAACTTTGTGTATAAACCTGTCCCATTGTAATAAAAGGCCCACCATCTTGCTCCCACGTTGTAAGCACTGGTAAATCATAAAGGTTTATTGCACTACCAAAATTTTGAATCTCTTGACATGCTCCCTCACCTTTTAAGCGTTTTGGGAAAATATTTTTTAAAGAAAAAAGCTCAGCTGCCATTGTGAATTTCTCTTTTAATCCACTTGGTGGCTTCATATGAAGTAGTTTTGTAATCTCATCTGCAACAGATTCAATAGTTCTACCAAAAAGCAGTTCTGTTCTAGCATAAGAGCCATAAAGGTTCATAAGCACAGGCTCACTAAATTTTTTACCACTTTTTTTATCTACAACATTAGTAAATAGTAAAGCTTTCCCACCATCTTTTTTCTTCACTTCTGCATAAGCTAAATGGGGAATTTCAAGATAAATATCTAGCTCATCATCAATAATTTTTAGTTCATTTTTTGCTTTTAATAACTCTATTGTTTTTTGCATATCTTATAACCTTTGTGGCATCTCATCTTTAAAAGCGTTTGCTTCTGCCTCTTTTAAAAGCTCTAAAGCACCCTCTTTTATACAAAGCTGTGCCATCTCTTTTCCTAAATCTTGGCTCTCTTGCACACTACGCACAAGCTTTTTTTGCATAATATTTGTTCCATCTGCAAACCCAAGCATTACACGAAGTGTTACTTCGTCATCTTGCACAACTGCATTACAAGCAACAGGTGCAGAACAACCAGCTCCAATTTGTGCAACAAAATCACGCTCAATTTGAGTACATAAAAATGTATCTTCATCATTCAATGTTTTTGCAATCTCTAAAAGCTCTTCATTACCTTGTACTATTTGAATACCAAGTGCAGCTTGTCCCATTGGTGGTATCATCATATCAAGAGAGAGTTTTTGAGTATAAGGAATATCTTTAAGTAAATCTAATCTATCAAGCCCAATATATGCTAAAATAATCGCATCATACTGAGCTTCTGCGAGTTTTCTAAGGCGAGTATTTACATTTCCACGTAGATCTTTTACAACTAAGTCTGGACGTTTACTTAGTAGTTGCATACGGCGACGCAAACTTGTTGTTCCAACCACTGCACCTTGTGGTAGATCCTCTAATGTTTTATACTTATGCGATAAAAAAACATCATTTTGTAAAGCTCTTTTTGTAACTGCAACAAGCTCTAAACCCTCTGGCATATAAGTTGGAACATCTTTTAAGCTATGCACTGCCATATCTGCATTACCTAAAAGCATTTGCTCCTCTAATTCTTTTGTAAAATGTCCTTTTCCACCAATTAATGCTAAAGGTTTATCAAGTACTTTATCCCCATTGCTTACAATTTTATTTAGCTCAATCTCCAAATCTGGAAACTTTTTATGCAACTCATCTCTTACAAAATATGCCTGCCATAAGGCTAAATCTGAAACTCTTGTAGCAATGGTTAATTTTTTCATACTCTATTTTGCCTCTTTATATTTTTGTTTTGTTTTATCTACTTTTCCATCAAAAAACATTGTAGGAGTTCCTGCAACCATTAAATCCTCTGCGATTTGAGCATCTCTTTTTACATGCTCTTGCACTGCTGGTTTTTGGATATCTGCTACTGTTATATTACTTCCAAAAGTTTTGTTAAATGCTTTCAAAATTTTCTTTTGATCACGTTCTCTTGAAGAGATATTTACTTTATAAAGATCTAAAACAACATTCTTTTTACCCTGAAGTTCTAATGCTACAGCAGCTTCAACAAGAGTTACTGCTGCAGGATGTAAATTTTTCAGTGGTAAATGGTAGTAATAAATTGCAAACATATCAGGAGATTTTTTCATCTCCTCTATAGCACCTGGTACAAAACGTTTACAAAATGGACAAAGTGGATCTGAAAAGATTGCAACTTTGTGTTTTGCATTTGCATTTCCATAAATAAGATTTGCTTTAGAATAATACTCTGCTTTAAATTCAGGTGCCACACCATCTGCTAGTGTTGCTCCTGTATCTAAATCTATTAAATCTTTTGTAAGATATTTTCCATTACTAAACCACACCATTTTTTGTTTAATATGGCGAGGTATTCCTTGAATTTTTACAGTTGCATCTACACTTAAAATAAGTGAACTCCACCCTTTTAACTCTTTGAGTGGTTTTTGACTTACAACTTTTACAACAATCCCTTGAACATTTGGGTTTTGTCTAAAGTTGTTTTCTAAAAAGTTTTCAACTTTTGTTGCACTACTTGCTAAAAGTGTGCTACTTAATAGTATTGTGCTCGCTGACAATTTCAACATCGATAATTTCATCATCTTCCTTTTTTGTATATTCTTTTTTATAAAAATCTTCTTCAAAAGTTTCTTTTTTTGATTGTACTCCAAAACGATTAATAAGCAATGTTGTTACAATACTAAACTGCATCAAAATTCCAATAAAATCTGTTAAAAAACCTGGAATTATAAGTAACACTGCACCAATTAATGTAAAAAGGTTTAAACGCTGAAACTCCTCCATATCTATTTGACGAGTTGCTACTGCCATTAAACTTGACATAAATGTTTCTCTGAAATTGGCAAGCATAAAAATACCAACCAAAGCACTTAAAAGTATCTCTAGAAATGTATTAAACCCACCAATAGCCGAAGAGATATTAACAGAAACCAAAGTTTCTAAAAATAGATAAAGTAAAAAATAAACCATTATTTTATAAGTTCCATTATTTTTTCAAAAATTGCATCTGATGCGACTGTTGTTTTCTCTTTTGAAGCACGATCAAAAATTTGCACATTTCCATTTGCAAGCTCTTTTCCAATAATAATAGTATATGGAAAACCAATAAGCTCAGCATCTTTCATTTTAAAACCAAAGCGATCTTTTCTATCATCTAACATCACCTCAACACCAATATTTTTTAGGTTTGCGTAAAGCTCTTCACCAAGTGCCATTTGTGCTTCATCTTTAATATTACTTACCATAACATTAACCATATATGGAGCACTCTGTTTTGTCCAGATACACCCATTTTCATCATGGTGTTGCTCAATAATAGCCGCCACCAAACGACTCACACCCATTCCATATGTTCCCATAATAAATGGTTGTGCTTTTCCATTTTCATCTAAAAATTCAGCTTTTAATGCACTTGAATATGTCGTTCCAAGTTTAAAGATATGCCCAACTTCTATCCCTTTAGTAAAGCTAAGCTCCCCATCACAATGTGGACAAATATCTCCCTCATTAACTTGTGCAATATCTGCAAAATAAGCAGCTTCACTAATTACACCTAAATCTACCCCAATAAAGTGATAATCTTGCTCATTTGCACCACAAATCATACTTTTTGCATCTTTTAAATCACTGTCAATTACATGTTTTGCTTTATCTTGATCTAGTGGCCCAATAAAACCAGGAACAAGTCCAATCTCTTTAAGTTCCTCTTCACTAGCATCTACAATATCTAAAGCCTCTGTAGCGTTAATAGCTTTTACCTCTTCAAGAGTATCACATCCTCTTAGGTAAAATACAACTATTTCGCTACTATCTTCCCAAATAACCCTTTTTGCAACTGCTTTAATTGTGTAGTATGGGTCTATTTTAAAAAACTCTGCAAGTTCATCTATTGTTTTTACATTTGGTGTTAAAAATTTGTTAAACTCTGCTTCTGGAGCTTCTGGAATAGTTTTACGTGCAGATCTTTGAGCCGCTTCAATATTTGCACCATACTCACATTTAGAACATACTGCAATTGTATCCTCTCCACTATCTGCAAGTACCATTAACTCTTTTGAACCACTTCCACCAATTGCACCACTATCTGCTTCTACAATTCTAAAATCTAGCCCAAGACGAGTTAATATTTTTTTATATGCTGCTTCAACTGCATCAAACTCTCTATCTAAGTCCTCTTTTGTTGCATGAAAAGAGTAGCCATCTTTCATAATAAATTCGCGTCCACGCATAAGCCCAAAACGTGGTCTTGCTTCATCACGAAACTTTGTTTTAATTTGGTAAAGATGAAGTGGTAAGTTTTTGTAACTTGTTACACGATTACGCACTAAATCTACCATCATCTCTTCATGTGTTGGCCCTAATACAAAAAGGTTCTCTTTTCTATCTTTAAAACGTAGTAGCTCTTTTCCAAATTTTTCAATTCTTCCACTCTCTGCCCAAAGCTCAGATGGTGTTACAAAACTAAGCTCAACCTCTTGTGCTCCAATTGCAGCCATCTCTTCATTAATAATATTTTCAATCTTTTTAATAACTCTTTTTGCTAAAGGCATATAGTTGTAAAGTCCACTAGCAACTTGAGCAATAAACCCTGCACGCGCTAAAAAAATATGACTTGGTAGTGTTGCATCATTTGGTGCTTCTTTTGTAGTTGGTATAAATGCTTGTGTTCTTCTCATTAGTTTCCTTTATTTTGTATAGTTTGTAAAAATATTTGCTTCGTGAGAGTTTTCTCTCATCTGTTTTGTATAGTTGTGTAAAAAACGCTTGAGTGTTTGTTCACACGCTTTTTGAATTTGAGCCTCATACTCTTTTGGAATATATCCATGCTCTACTACCCTTTGTGTTTCAGCCTTTGCAGCAGCATACGCATTTTTGTATATCTCTTTAATAATTGGCTCAATATCTTGCATATTAATCGACTCAAAAAAAGCAACAACATTACGCCCTATAATACTATGTGCTGCTTTTGCAGCATTTTGACGTGCACTCAAATTTTCATCTATTGTGTTTTTTAAATCATCAATTACAAAAAGATTAATTCTATTGCCTTTAGAGTACTCAATATCGCGTGGTAATGCTAAGTCAAACCAGTATCTGTCAAAATCGCATGGTTGAATAATCTCATCTGTAATAATAGGTGTAGGTGAAGAGGTAGCAGTTACTAAAATATCGTACTCATTAATAGCACTTGAAAGTTTTTCATACTCTAAAACATCTGCACCAACCTCAGCTGCAAGATTTTGTGCTTTATGAATTGTTCTGTTCATAATCGTAACAGCAACACCAGCGTTTTTAAGATGTTTTGCAGAGATCTCTGACATCTCCCCAACACCAATAATAAGTGCTTTTTTATCTGTTAAATCTTTTGCAACAGATTTTAGTTTTGCAACTGCAACACTCGCCATAGAAACAGGTTTTGAAGAGATATCTGTCGCATTTCTAACATCTGCAGCACATTTAATAGCCGCTTTAACAGCACGTGCAATTTTCACTTTTGCATAACCACTATCGTAAGCTAAACGAAAAGCATCTTTAAGTTGCCCAACAATTTGTGTCTCACCAACAACCATAGAATCAAGTGATGCCGCAACGCTAAAGAGATGAAATATTGCACTACTATCATCAAAAACATCTGCTAAACCCTCAAGCTCATCTATTGAGATTTGAGATTTTTTTGCTAAAACATCAAAAATATATTTTGTTGCTTCTACACTGTTATTACAACTACAAAAAATCTCCATTCTATTACATGTAGCAATAATCATCGCTTCATTAATTGCTTCATTTGCTACAAGTTTTTCTAAACAAACTTTTTTCTCATCATCAAATGAAAAGGAGAGTTTTTCACGAATCTCAAGAGTAGAATTTTTATGCGTAAAACTGATACTTAAATACTGCATTAATAACTTCTTTGTAACATAGTTTCTAAAATTGCAACCAATTCAGGTTCATCTTTGAGTGCCTCTTGTGCTTCAAAAGAGAGTTTTTTTGCAACTTCGAAAGATTTTTCAATAGTTTTATATTTTTCAAACTGCTCTTTAAGCCAAAGCATCTCCTCTTGTGTTGCTTTTTTAGCGTGCAAAGATTCTAGTTTTTTACGACCATCTTCATCCAACAGTTCATAAAGGTAAATATATGGTAAAGTAGCTTTCCCCTCTACAAAATCGTTCATTGCAGGTTTTCCAAGAGTTGCTTCATCACTTACAATATCTAAAATATCATCTATAATCTGAAAAGAAAGACCTAAGTTTCTTCCATATAAAGCATACTTTTGTGCATCTTTACCCACTAGTGTTGCAGCAGCACTTGCAGCAGCTTCTATAAGTGTTGCAGTTTTTAAATAGAGCATATCTAAATACTTTTTCTCATCTATGTTAAATGTTTTTGCAAGTGCGACATCTAACATTTCACCCTTACTTAAAGCAGTAACAGAAGCAGAGATAATTTGTGCGACTTCTTTATCAAATGCAACAAGTTCAGTAAATGCTTTAGAATATAAAATATCCCCAAGCATTACAGCAACCTTACTACCATCTGTTGCATTTACAGAAGCTACACCTCTTCTTGTCATAGCATCATCTATAACGTCATCGTGAAGTAAACTAGCAGCATGGATAAGCTCAACAATTGCAGCTAAAAGTGGAGCTTTAGGGTTTGTAGAAGCTATTTTCAAAATAAGCTTCGCACGTAGTCTTTTACCACCACTTAGTTTATTAAAAAGGTTTGTTACTTCATCGTAATCCACCTCTTGGATCATTCTGTTTATCTCTTGTTCAACTCTTTGCATCTACTTTGCACCTTTTTTAGGATATTTCAAATTAATCTCCTCTTCACTATCGAAAAGGTAAATCTCAAATTCTGCTTTATTTTTTGAAAACTGTTTAAATTTAACTAACAAGTATGGAGCTTGATACCAAGAACTTTTTGGCTTAAGTTTTAACCTAAAACTTTGATTTGTATGGTTTAAATACAAAACGTTTTGAGCTACAACTCTGTCATAGTTTCTATGCACCACAAGACCACCATTTTTATAGAGTGTCCATCTAAATTTAAAAAGTTTATCTTTACCACCATAAAGAACATGAATTTTTATCTCCTCATCTTTTTTAGATGAGAGTTTATGCACATCTCTGTAGTCCCCAAGAAGGGAACTAAAAAGAAAAAGAAGATAAAAAATATGCTTCATTCTAAGGACTACTGTGTAATCTCAGTCCCAACACCATCGCTTGTAAAAAGCTCTAACAATATAGAATGCTCTACTCTACCATCTATAATGTGTGCTTTTTCTACTCCACCCTCAATCGCTTCTAAACAAGCATCCACTTTTGGAACCATACCACCATGGATAGTTCCATCTGCTTTTAAATCTGCTACATCTTGCTGTGTTAAGCTTGTTAAGAGTTCTTTATCTTTATTTAAAACACCAGCTGTGTCTGTTAAAAAGATAATTTTATTTGCACCTATACTTTTTGCAATATATGAAGCACACAAATCTGCGTTAATATTAAATCCTGGATGTCCAAGCTCCTCTCCAGCTGCAATTGGAGCAATAACAGGGATAAAGTTATCATCTAAAAGTCTATGAATAACATCCTCTTTTACATGAGTAATATTTCCTGTGAGTCCAAATTTTGCAAAATCTTTTGCTTTTGCTGTAATAAAATGAGCATCTTTTCCACTCATACCAATAGCTTTTGCACTATGTGAATTTAAAAGTGAAACAATCTCTTTATTTATTTCACCACTTAAAATCATCTCTGCAATTCTCATAACCTCTTTTGTAGTTACACGCTGACCATCTATAAACTTTGTTTCAATGTTGAGTGCATCTAACATATCTGTAATTTTTTTACCACCACCGTGAACAATTACAGGGCGAATACCAACTAGATATAAAAGTAAAATATCCTCTGCAAATTTCTCTTTTAACTCTGGAGATGTTTGTGCAGAACCACCATACTTTATAACTACTATTTCGTTACTAAACTCTTTAATAAAAGGTAAAGCCTCAAGTAGTGTTTGGACTGTTTCTATCTTTTTTTTCAATTATTTTTCCTAAATGTGGAGATAACTACTCGTATTTTATCCTATATTTAATTAATACTCTTTTATATCTTAAATTTCTTCACTATCCAAAAAAAGTAAATGCTACCAAAGAGAAACATTGTTCCTAAGAAAAATGTAATTGACTCTAATGAAAAACTATGTGTTGCTAAAAAACCAATTCCATAAGAGCTCAAAGCACTTATACCTAAAAAAATCATATCGTTATATGCCACAACTCTACCATGATATGCTGCATCTGTATTTGTTTGAATAAGTGTATATGTATAAGACCATAAAGAGGTTGTAAAAAAACCAACCAAAACACTCGCAACCAAAGAGAGATAAAAATTTTGCATCACTAAAGCCCAAATATAAATCGCTATAGCTTGTGCAATGAAGATAACAACCACCATTTTATTATCCATAAATTTTGCTAAAAACATAGGACCAATAACAAGTCCAAGTGCTCTAAAAGCATGTAAAAAACCAAGTGCTAAAGATGTTGCAATAACTCCTACATAAAATTCATCTACCATTAAAGCTACAAGAGCATCAAATGCTGTAAAACCAACAATTCCATGCAAAAACATAAGATGCAACACTTTTTTATTTTGTTGTAAGTAAATAATACTCTCTTGCATCATTTTCAAAAAATGTGCTTGCTGCTTTTGTAATACAAGTTTCATATCAAGCCCAAAAAGGAGCCAAAATGCTACAAAAAACATAAAAGCATCAAAAATAAATGCTGCTTTTATCCCAAAACTATAAACAAAAAAACCACTAACTGCCATACCAACAGTGTAAGAAAATGACCAAATCATTGAGTGTAGTTCATTTGCTTTTTGCAAATTTTTATGTGATAATATTTTAGGCAATAACGACATCTCTGTTGTAAAATAAAAAGAGGCTGCAGCCATCTTAAAAAAAACTAAAATATATAAAAAAGTAAGCTCTTCAACACTCTGAACAAAGAGTAAAAAAAGTGTTGAAAAAAATTCAATACCAATTAAAAAAAGCATCAGTTTTTTTGGATGAAATTTATCTATAATAGCTCCAGAAAATGGTGCTTGAAGCACACCAGATAAAAAATGAAGCATCGCTACAAAAGCTATGATACTTTTTGAAACATCTAAGTTTAAAAGCAACGTATAGATTGCTACATTGCTAAACCAAGCCCCAAAATAGGCAAGAAGTTGTATAATAGATAAACGTCTTAAAATATTTTCTGTTTTTAATAGTTCTAAGTAACTTTTCATAATCTTTCTTTTTTTTTAAATTATTTGGCAGTTTATAGAAAAAAGGATAAAGAAACGATATAATATTCAAAAGAAGTAATAGTATTTTAAATAAGGAGATTGTTATGGATGGTATAGCAAATGTTGCAAAAATACAACAAACTCAATTAGATACAACTGATAAACAAACTCGTGTTCAAGAAACAACTCAAACGCAAAATCGTTTAAATCAGGGGCAAGAAGAGGAGAAAAATAAAAAAATAAATTCTCAAGGAGATATGGACTCTTTAATCTCCAAACTCAATGAAACTGTATCATTAATGAACCAAGATGTTAAGTTTGGTGTAGATCAAGATAATATCTTTTATGTCTCTGTTATAGACACTAAAGAGAACCGTGTTATCCATAGATTTCCTGCAGAAAAAGCAGCAGAATTTCTTCCAAAAATGAAAGAAGTGACAGGTATTTTGTTTGATTCCAAAGGATAAAAGCAAAAAATCAAAAATAATAACTAACAATACTTTAATCTCTTTTATTGTAAAATCGCGGCAATAATTTTGCTCGTAAAGGATTTTTCCGTATGAAAAAAGAAGTTAAAAAAGTAGTGTTAGCATACTCTGGTGGATTGGACACTAGTGTTATTTTAAAATGGCTACAAGATGAATATAAATGTGAAGTTGTAACTTTTACAGCTGATTTAGGTCAAGGTGAAGAGCTTGAACCTGCACGTGTTAAAGCACTTGAACTTGGTATTAAACCAGAAAATATCTTCATAGATGACCTTCGTGAAGAGTTTGTAAAAGATTTCGTTTATCCTATGTTTAGAGCAAATGCTATTTATGAGGGTGAGTATCTTTTAGGGACTTCTATTGCTCGTCCACTTATTGCAAAACGTCAAGCTGAGATCGCAAAAATTACTGGTGCAGATGGTGTAAGTCATGGTGCTACTGGTAAAGGAAATGACCAAGTACGTTTTGAGATGGGTTATCTTGGACAAGATTCTACATTAACAATTATCGCTCCATGGAGAGAGTGGGACTTAAACTCTCGTGAAAAACTTTTAAAATATGCAGCTGATCATGGAATTCAAATCGAGAAAAAAGGGAAAAAATCTCCTTACTCTATGGATGCTAACCTTTTACACATCTCTTATGAAGGTGGGATTTTAGAAGATCCTGCAGCAGAACCAGAAGATTCTATGTGGTTATGGACAAACTCTCCAGAAAAAGCTCCAGATGAAGCAGAATACATTGAAATTGGTTATAAAAATGGGGATCCAATTACACTCAATGGTGAAGAGTTAAGCCCTGCTACAATGCTTAAAACACTTAATGAAATTGGTGGAAAACATGGTATTGGTCGTGTAGATATTGTTGAAAATCGCTTTGTTGGTATGAAAGCTCGCGGATGTTATGAAACTCCAGGTGGAACTATTATGTTAAAAGCACACCGTGCAATTGAATCTATTACACTTGATCGTGAAGCGATGCACCTTAAAGATGAGATGATGCCACGTTATGCAAAACTTATTTATAATGGTTTTTGGTTCTCACCAGAGCGTGAAATGCTTCAAGCTGCAATTGATAAAACTCAAGAATTTGTACAAGGTACTGTAAGACTGAAACTCTACAAAGGGAATGTAACTGTAGTTGGTAGAAATTCTGATGTATCTTTATTTAATGCTGAATACTCTACTTTTGAAGAGGATGAAGTTTACAATCAAAAAGATGCTGAAGGTTTTATTAAACTAAATGCACTACGTTTTATTATTGAAGGTAAAGCAAGAAACAAATAGGTACAATTTTAAATCTAAAAAACAATGTTAAGAAGGAAAAATATATGAGTATTATTAAAATCGATATGAACTCACCTGAGTTTCAAACAGAATTAGAAAAAACAATAAAATTTACAGATAAAGTGTGTGAATCTCGTGGCTGGGTTTATAACCCACAAGAGGAAGTAAATGAAGGTGTGCAAATGGGACTTGCACGTAACAAAATGATGTATGGAAAACGTTTTTGTCCATGTTTTATGGTTGAAGAGGTAGATGGTAAACCACAAAGTGTGGATAACAGAATTTGTCCTTGTAAACCAGCGATTGAAAATGAGATTCCAGAAACTGGTGTTTGTCACTGTGGAATCTTCTGTACACCAGAATTTGCAGCTGCTAAGAAAACTGAACTTGGTATGGAAGAAGCTGTTCATACACATTCACGTGGTTTAACTCAAGAAGAGTGTCAAGCCATCTTAGAAAAAGATGAACTTGATGGTGATGAAGTTGCAGCACTTATTGAAGCACGTGAACTTGGTATGGTAGATTTTGTACTTGTAGATGTTCGTGAACATATGGAATGGCAAATGGGTCACATTAAAGGTGCAGATAAACTAGTACCAACAAGTAGTTTCTACTATGCACTAGAGGAAGCTAAACTTAATAAAGATGACCATATTATCGTTTATTGTCATGTTGGTAGTCGTTCAGCTCATGTTGCTAGAATTATGAGAGATATGGGTTATACTAAAGTTGGAAACTTAACTTACGGTATTGTAAGTTATGGTGGCGAGATTGTGAGATAGAAAATGAAAGTATTATTAATTAAAGATGTAAAAAGTCTTGGTAAAGCTGGTGAAATCAAAGAAGTTAAAGATGGTTATGGTAAGAACTTTTTAATTGGCAAAGGTTTTGCTAAACATGCGACTGAAGAGGTTTTAGCAGAATATGAAGCAAAAAAAGCAGCAGAAGCTGCTGCTTTGGAAAAAGAGATTGCACAACTTAAAGAGTTAGCTGCAAAACTTGATAAAGCTGAAATTGTAATCAAGAAAAAACTTGGTCAAAATGGTCATCTTTTTGGAGCTATTACAAAAGATGAGATTGCTCAAGCACTTAAAGAGCAACATGGTATTGAGATAGATAAAAAACACATTACAGATAAAGTGAATATTAAAACTATTGGTGAGCATGAGTTAGATTTTAAACTAGGTCATGGACTTCATGCTAAACTTCATGTGGATGTTGTGGGAGAATAATTTTGTTTGATGCTACTACAATACTTGCCTATAAAGGTAAAAATAAAGCTGTTATTGGTGGAGATGGTCAAGTAACTTTTGGAAATACTGTCTTAAAAGGGAATGCTACAAAAATTCGTTCTTTATACAATGGGAAAATTTTAGCAGGTTTTGCAGGAAGTACTGCAGATGCTTTTAACCTTTTTGATATGTTTGAAGAGTTTTTAGAGAAGAAAAAAGGTGATATTTTAAAATCTGTTATAGAATTTTCTAAAGCTTGGAGAAAAGATAAAGTTCTTCGCCGCCTTGAAGCGATGATGATTGTACTTAATAATGAACATATTTTTATCTTGACAGGAAATGGTGATGTAGTAGAGCCTGAAGATGGAGAGATTGCTTCTATTGGTAGTGGTGGAAACTATGCAATTTCTGCTGCACGTGCACTTAAAAAACATGCAAATTTAGATGAAGAAGAACTTGTAAAAGAAAGCCTTCATATTGCAGGAGATCTTTGTATTTATACAAACCACTCTATTAAGACACTAATTCTTGAAAAAGGTGATAAGTAATGGATATGACACCAAAAGAGATAGTAGAATACCTCGATAAATATGTTATAGGGCAAAAAGATGCAAAAAAAACAATTGCACTTGCTCTTCGTACACGCCATAGACGTATGCAACTTCCACAAGAACTTCAAGATGAGATAACTCCAAAAAATATCTTAATGATAGGTTCAACTGGTGTTGGAAAAACTGAGATTTCTCGCCGTTTAGCTAAAATGATGAAAGTTCCTTTCATTAAAGTAGAAGCAAGCAAATACACTGAGGTTGGTTTTGTAGGGCGTGATGTTGAATCTATGATTCGTGATTTAGTTGTAAACTCTATCTCCTTGGTACGTGCAGAGAAAGAGGAACAAAACAAAGAAAAAATCCATAATTATGTTATAAATAAAATTGTGGAAAAACTACTTCCACCACTTCCTGAGAGTGCATCTGAGTCTAAAAAAGCAGATTATCAAAAACTTCTAGCTTCTATGGAAGAAAAAGTTGAAAATGGTGAGATGGATGATAAAGTTATTGAACTTGAAGTACCAAAGATTCAAGTAGAGATGGTAGATAACAACCTTCCACCAGAGATGGCTCAAGTACAAGAGAGTTTCTCTAAAATTTTTGCAAATATTAATAAAGAAGACAATAAAAAAGAAGTTAGCATCAAAGATGCTAAAGAGCTTTTACGTGCAGAAGCAGCAAGTAAACTTCTTGATATGAATGCAATTCAAACAGAAGCACTCAAACGTGCAGAGAATGGTGGTATAATCTTTTTAGATGAGATAGATAAAATTGTTGTTAATGAAAAAACAACTTCAAGAAATGACCCTAGTAAAGAGGGAGTGCAACGTGATTTACTCCCAATTGTAGAGGGAAGTAGCGTTACTACCAAATATGGTGTAATAAATACAGACCATATCCTTTTTATTGCTGCTGGTGCATTTCATTTTGCAAAACCAAGTGATCTTATTCCTGAGCTTCAAGGGCGTTTTCCATTAAGAGTTGAACTTGAACCTTTAACAGAGGATACACTCTACCAAATTCTTACAAAAACAGATAATTCACTTCTAAAGCAGTATGAAGCCCTACTCTCAACTGAAGGTATGGAGCTTATTTTTGAAGATGAAGCGATTCAAGCTATTGCTAAACTCTCTCATAAAACAAATGAAACAACAGAGGATATTGGAGCAAGACGTCTTCATACTGTACTTGAAAAAGTTTTAGAAGATGTAAGTTTTGAAGCTGATAGTTATAAAGATAAAACATTTAGTGTAACTGCTAAATTAGTTCATGAAAAACTTGATATGGTTGTTGAAGATGATGACCTCTCAAGATATATACTTTAAATAAAACAAGGTTGTTAATGTCTCAAGAAGAAACTCGTGCTGGATTTGTAGCACTTATTGGTCGTCCAAATGCTGGAAAAAGTACACTTATGAACTCACTTTTGGGTGAGAAAATTGCAATGGTTTCACAAAAAGCAAATGCTACACGTAAACGCTCAAATGCTATTGTAATGCATAAAAATACACAAATCATTTTTATAGATACTCCAGGGCTCCATGAAAAAGAAAAAGTACTAAACCAATATATGCTTGAAGAAGCTCTCAAAGCTATGGGTGATTGTGATTTAATTGTTTATTTAGCTCCTGTAACAGACAGTGTAGAACACTATAAAAAATTTTTAGAGCTTAATAAAAAGAAAGTGAAGCATATTATTGCACTAAGTAAAATAGACCAAGTTTCACAAGAGAAACTTTTTAAAAAAATTAGTGCATATTCACCATTTGCAAGTGAGTTTGAAGCACTCATTCCAGTAGCAATTCCACGTAAAGTTGGGCATGAAGATCTTTTAGATACAATTAGTAAACTTTTACCAAAATCTCCTTATCTTTATGATCCTGAAGATTTAACAAGTGAACTTGTTCGTGATATTTATGCAGGATTTATCCGCGAAGCAATTTTTGAAAATATTTCAGATGAAGTTCCTTATGAATCTGATGTTATTATAGACTCTATTGAAGAGAGTGATGGACTTGATAAAATTTACGCAACTATTATTATAGAAAAACAATCTCAAAAAGGGATTATTATAGGTAAAGGTGGAGAAGCTATTAAACGTATAGGTAAAGCTGCTCGTGCAAAAATAGAAAAGCTCAGTGGACAAAAAGCTTATTTAAACCTTCAAGTAACAGTAAAAAAAGGTTGGAGTAAAGATAAAGCCTTTTTAGAAGAGATAGGATACTCCAGTGCTCGCTAAAGCTCTCTTTCTTAGTGTTATGGCTCTTGGAGCTATAACATCTTTACAATCTTATGATGTTTTAACAGATTATCGTCTGCATGGTATTGAAAATATCCAAAAAAAGATGGATAAAGAGTTAGCAAAGAAATCTTATTGGATTAAATACTTAAAAACACAAGATACTACCTTTGGATATTTAGAAAAGTACTCAAATGTATTAGCTTGTAACAAAAGTAAAGCTACTCTTAAGCTTTATATAAAAAACTCAAAAGGTCGCTTTTACAACAAAAACAAGCACCATGCTTACACTGGTAAAAACAAAGGTGATAAACAAACTGAAGGAGACTTAAGAACTCCTGTTGGTATTTACAATATTGTTTCTAAAAAAAATCAAAGAAATTTAGACCCTTTTTATGGTCCATTAGCCTTTGTAACATCTTACCCTAATCTTTATGACAAATACAGAGGGAAAGATGGTCATGGAATTTGGATTCATGGTTTTCCGCTTAATAATGAGAAAAGAAATAAATATACAAAAGGGTGTATAGCTTTAAAAAACTCCAATCTTCAATGTTTAGAAAGGGAGATTAAAATTAAAGATACAATTTTAATCATTGCTGAACATCAAGTGAAGAAAAATATATCAAAAGCAAAACTTGCAACAATTTTAGCAGATTTATACGCTTGGCGTTATGCTTGGATATATAATGATATTGAGCGTTATCTTAGTTTTTATTCCCGTGATTTTAAACGTGCAGATGGAACAACATACAAATTTTTTGAACGTTATAAAAGAAGAATTTTTCGTAAAAAAGAGAAAAAAACTATTATTTTTAAGGACTTAAATGTAATACCTTATCCAAATACAAAAAATATCTATCAAATAACTTTTTATGAAATTTACAAATCTGACACTTTTAGATTTAATGGAAACAAAGAGTTATTAATTCGATTAACAAATAATAAAATGAAAATTTTCCTGGAGAAATAATATATGAAATTTATCTTTACTCTACTCTTTATATCTCAATTACTCTATAGTAATGTTATAGACCTGGTAAAAAGAGAAAACAACGATTCAAACACTACCTTACTAGTTATTGGAGGTATTCATGGTAATGAACCAGGTGGCTATTTTGCTCCTGCTATTTTAATTTCTCACTATAAAATACTTTCTAAAAATGTTTGGATTATTCCTAACCTTAATAAAGCTAGCATTATGGCTTATAAACGTGGTGTTAATGGAGATATGAATAGAAAATTTGCAACTATTCGTAAAAACGATAAAGATAAAGAGATAGTACAAGAGATTAAAAAAACTATTTTAAATCCAAAAGTATCTTTAATTCTTAATCTTCATGATGGGCATGGATTTTATAGGAGAAATTACGATAGCACTGTTTTTAATCCAAATGCTTGGGGTCAAACTTGTGTTATAGACCAATGTAAACTAGAAACAACAAAAGAGTTTGGAGAGCTTGATAAAATCGCTTCCAGAGTTGCAAAACATGTAAATAGTAAACTGCTTCATAAAAAACATCAATTTGATGTTCGTAATACAAAAACAAAGTTTGATGATGAAGCTATGCAACTCTCTTTAACATACTTTGCAGTTACACATAACAAGCCAGCATTTGCAATAGAAACAAGTAAAAATCTTTCTAGTGTATCTCAAAAAGTTTATTATCAACTTTTGGCTATTGAAGAGTTTATGAATATTATGGGAATTAAATATAAACGCGATTTTAATCTTACAGAAAAAGAGATTAAACAAATTCTTAAAGAGTATGGCAAAGTAACTATTAACGATAATATTACTTTTAACCTTAATGGTATAAAAAGCTATTTAAGCTATATTCCGCTAAAATCGAAGGGGAATGAGTTTAAATTTAGTCATCCACTTGGAGCTGTGAAAAAGAAAAAAGGTGTTTATACACTCTATATTGGAAATAAAAAAATTGCATGGTTAAAACCTCAATATTTTCAACTTGCAAAAGATTGTCCAGAATCTTTTAAATTTGAAATTGATGGTAAAGAGATTTTAGTACCAAAAACAGCACAAATAGATACTAAAAAAAGTTTTAAAGTGATTCCAGTAGATGGTTTACGTGTAAATATCATTGGTTATTATGCTAAAGGGCATAAAAATGAAAGTGGCTTAAAAGTAACATATAATAAACTAAATAAAAAATTCTCTATAGATAAAAAAGAGAAAACTTTTAGAATAGAGTTTTATAAAGATAATAAATTTTGTTCTATGTCAACGGTCCATTTTAAATAGGAAATAAAAAAGAATGAAGAAACAAGAACACACTTATTCTACTGTTTTATCTATTGATCCATATCAGGATAAATACTATACATGTGTGTCAAATTTTCTTAATAAAACTCAAACTCCTTTTTATGAAAAGGAGCAAGCTTCTATTGCATTTATAAACTCTCAAGGGTTTATAAATGCACAATTTAGTATCAGCAAAAACATTCCAAATGAAGATCTTGAAGATGCTATTGTTAGTAAAACTTATGATGAATTGGGACTTGATCAAGCACTAGAATATAATATTCAGTTTTTTGAAACTTTTTCTGTAATAGAAACAGAGTTTCGTTATTTTCAAATTTTTGTTGTTGATCCAAACTATTTAAAAGAGATCTATACCCCCATTGTAAAAAAAGTTAAGTATATAGACAACATCATACCTACTCCTCTTTTATTTAAACTTCTTTATGCAAAAAAGATACTGAATAAAAATGGTGTTCATGCTTTTATCTATTTTCAAGAAGATGATGCTTTTGTTGCACTTTACAACAACAAAGAGTTTTTATATACAAAATCTTTAAAATATAGCTACAAAGAGATTCATGAACGCTTTTGTGAGCTTTATGGTGAACAAATTCCCTATAAAGAGTTTATCCATTATGTAAAAACAAGAAATTTACGTAAAACAAATGATGAATACACTCCATTTTTTATTAAACTTTACCAAGAGATTTTTACATCGATTAATGATATTTTAACTTATGCAAAACGTGCATTTGATTTGGAACAAATTGATCATATCTATATTGGTGGAGAGTATTTTGTTACAACAAAACTCTATGAATTTATAGAGTATGAACTGCATATACGAGCGAGTGATCTCTCCTTTGATTTAGGTTTTGAAACACCTCAACATGTTCATATTCAGCAAATTCATGCACTTATGAGTTTGTATTATCAAATACCTTCTCAAGAACGATATGAAATTAACTTTACTCTTTATGAACGTCCACCAAAATTTATTCAAAGAGATAGTGGTAAACTTATTTTAACAATTGTTGCATCTTTAGTTGCTGGTTTTTCATATCCAACAGCTTATTGGATTTTAACTTCAATGCAAGAGATAACACAAAAAAAACTAGAACAAGAATATACTACAGTACATAAAGATAGAATAATCAGAGAAGCTCTTTTAAAAAGAAGAAATAAAGATAAACAAAAAGCTATTTCCCTTTTAGCCCAAGAAAAGCTTGAATTTTCAGATAAGAAAAACACTCTTATTAAGATTCATAAAATTCAAGTAAACTACCCAATGAAAGCCAAAATTTTAGCAAATTTTACAGCTGATTTAAATCGTTTTAATGTGCATTTACAAGAGATTTCTTATCATGAAGATAATAAGAAAATATTTACTTTTAAACTTGTTGCAAATAATGATACTTCTATTACAAACTTAATTAGATTTTTTTTAAGTAAATATAATGAACAATATAACTTTGATTTTCAAGGGATATATTTTGACAATAAAGAATCTCACTACATCTCAGAACTTAAGGTGGAACTACGATGAAAAAATTCTCACTTCCATCATTTAATCTACCAAAAAACAGTATTTCCATCAATATCCCAGTAGAGGATTATCTTCATAAAATAGATTTTGCCTTAAAATATAAAGCACAACGTGAAAAGCAAATGATATACATTATGGTTTTTGGTGCTATTTTTGGTTTTGCTTATACTTTATTTTGGGATAGTTCTTTTACAAATTTTATGCAAAAACAGAAACAAATTACATCCCTTCAAGCAAAAATTTTAAAGGATAAAATTTATTTAACCAAAAATCCACAAAATAAAATAATCCAAGTTGATAAGTTTATTCGTAAAATCAATCATCAAATTATCCTTTTTAAAGACAATAATGAGTACATAAAATCTAAAATTGAAACTATCTCATCTTTAATTTACGATGAACAAGCATGGGGGAAATATATCTATTCTATCTCAACAAATGCTCAAAAGTATAATATTCAGATTTTAAACTTTACTAATGAACTAGCAAAAGATAAAAGAGCCTTTGGACATATTTTAGATCTCTCTTTAAGTGTTAGTGGTAAGTATAAAGATACATTAAAATTTATTAATGCTCTTGAGCGAAGCAATTTAGTTGTTGATTTACACGATTTTGATATGAAAGCAAAAGAGACACTCTATACTGATATGAAAATCTCTGTATGGGGGATAAAATACTAATGAAAGTTTTAATCACACTACTTTTTTTACTCTCTTTAGTTCAGGGAAATGAGATGGCATGGGTAGATCAACAAATAGAAGCAATAAAACCTTTACGTAAAGGACTTCAACCTCAACAAGTAGATAAACTGCAAGATCCTTTTATCTACCTCCTAGGAGCAAATAAGCAACAAAAAACTACTCAAAAGCAGATAGAGCCAAAACAACCAATAGCAAAAAAAGAGACTCATTCTTATAAAGCATTTCATCTTCAAGCTATTATGAACAGTGCAGCACTCATAGATGGTAAATGGTATAAAAATGGCTCTTATGTTTATGGATATAAACTTTTAATCCAAAATAGAACAGAAGTTATTTTAAAAAATAAAACTCAACGACTTGTTCTTTCAACAAAAAAGAAAATAAAAACTTTAAAATTACACTAGGAATAATGCAATGAAACTTTTTAACAAAACTCTTATTTCAACACTAGTTGCACTTACTTTAACAAATAGTAGTTTTGCTGATTGTTCCTATGAACTCTTTAGCATTAGTTCCACAAAAGATACAACAATTGCAGATTTTGTTGACCAACTAAGCGATGAGTGTGAGTTTAGTATTATTGTAACTGACCCTTACGCACAACAAATTTTAGATTCACATTTAAATAAAACACATATTAAAAACTTAACACTTCATGAAGTTTTAGATATCATTTTAAAAGAGAATAACCTCTCTTATACATTGCAAAACAACCTTTTAAAAATCTCATATTTAACAACAAAAGTATTTAACGTAGATTATCTTCTTTCCCAAAGAAAAGGTATCGGTTCAACAGATGTTACACTAAGTTCCCAATCTTCAACAGCACAACAACAAAATTCAAAATCTCAAGATTCGCAATCTGGGATAAAAATAGAAAATTCAGATGAAGTAAAATTTTGGGAAGGGCTAGATAATGAGCTTTTAAGCATTTTAAATAGACCACAAGATAAATATAAAGCTCAAAAACCAATTATTAATAAAAATGCAGGGCTTATCACTATAACTGCAACTCAAAAGCAGATGCAGCGTATTGAAAACTATTTACAAGAGTTGCAAAAAAAAGTGCAACTTCAAGTGCTCATTGATGTTCAACTGCTCTCTGTTGATATAGCCAACTCTAAAACTACAGGTATAGATTGGAAACAACTTTATGCACTCCAAAATGTAGAATTAGCAGTAGATACAACTTATGGAGATACACAAACAAACCTTATTAGTCTTAAAGCAGGTGGAAGTTTAAATCAGGTAATAAAATTTTTAAAAACTCAAGGGGATGTTCACTCTATCTCTAATCCTAAAGTGCTTACATTAAACAATCAACCAGCACTTATTACTGCTGGAACAGAATATTTTTACAAACTCTCTACAACTCAAACCTTAGCTGGAAATGGAACAGGTTCACAAAATACAAATGAAGATATTCAATCTGTATTTGCGGGAGTTTTACTCTCTATTACTCCTGAAATTTCAAGTGATAACACAATTACACTAAGTATTAACCCTTCCCTTTCTGAAACAAGTACAACTATGTCTTCTCAAACAAACACAGGTAGAAGCATGCCACCAGATTTAAATAGACGTCAACTCTCTTCTGTAGTTACTGTAAAAGATGGTAATCGCATTATTTTAGGTGGACTCATAAATACTAAAAATACAAAAGTAGAAAATAAAGTACCTATTTTAGGTGATATTCCAATTATAAGTTATCTTTTTAAATATGAAGAAGTTATTAAAACAACACAGGAACTCGTTATTATTGTTGAACCCCATATAATTCATAAAGAAAAAGATACTCTCTCTTTATCTAAACTTGGATATAAAGGGTTTAGTAATGGTTCATTTAAGGAAAAAAACTAAATGGATATAGCCCTCTTTGAGAGTTCAAAAAATGCTTTTTTAGATATTGTAGAAGCTAAAGAGTATATCCAACTTGATAGAATTTCAATGGTGTACCAATCTCTTCAAGAGTCTGTACAAAAACCACTTAAAATGATTATGCTTTATGGAAAACCTGGTACTGGCAAGAGTATGTTTCTAACAAAGCTCTATAATGATCTAAAAGAGCAACAACCTATCTTTTTTTATAAAACACCTATTTTAGATGAGAGTGAATTTTTTAAAACACTTGCTCAAGATCTTTATGGTATAAAATATAACGATACCTTAAACTTTACACATTTTATGAAAATAGCTTCTGCAAATCCTCAAGATTCAACTCCTATAATTTTGCTTGATGAAGCACAACTTTATGCTAATGACCTTATGGAAAAAATTCGTTTACTTTCAGATAGTCGAATTGTAAAATTTGTATTAACACTACATAAAACAGAAAAAGAGGATTTAATAGCAAAAGAGCATTTCCAAACACGTATTTGGGAAAGTATAGAGCTTAAAAATGCTTCTAAGATGGAACTAAAACTTTATATTCAAAAAAAGCTTATGAAAGCAAACTGCTTTGATATTTCAAATATGTTTACACAAAAAAATATTACCCTTATTCATCAACTCACACAAGGAAACTACAGAGATACAAATAAACTCTTATACACACTCTTTGAAATTTATGTAACATATATCAAAAAATTAAAAAAAATAAATACTAAAAATATTTCTAATAAATATATAGAAATGGCTGCTATTCATACAGGATTAATCAATGCTTGATATTGAAAACTTAGAAAGACGTTGGCTTTATTATAAAATAGAAAAAGCTCTTCCGTTTGCAATTCTTTCTGTTTTTAGCCTTCTTGTTTTATTCATCATTTTAGCCTTTTTGCAATCACAAAAAGTACAAAAAATAAAAAAAACCCCTCTTATAAAAAAAGAAGAAGAACACTTAAATATTAAAAAAGTAGAAAAAAAGCAACCTATTAAAACATCTTCTTTTAAAGAGGAAGAAGATGTAAAACAACTAATAACCTTAACTCCATCTTTAAGCTTTATAGATAAAATTAGTATTGAAGAGCCTAAAACAATAAAACCCCAAATAGAAAATAGCACTGTAGAGAGACAAGAAACTCCAAAAGAGGAAGAAAAATCAAAAATTATTATCCAGCATCAAGATAGTCGTAAAGATATTCAAGATGTTTTAAAAAGATTTCATAAAAACAATAACCCTGTATTAAGCCTTTTTATTGCAAAAAAATATTATGAACTTCAAGAATATAAACATGCCTATGATTATGCTCTTATTACAAATAATATAGATAGTCATATTGAAGACAGTTGGATTATTTTTGCAAAATCTCTTGTAAAACTTGGGAAAAAACAAATGGCTATTGATACATTAAAACAATATATTAACCATTCAAATTCCAAGAAAGCATCTATGCTTTTACAAAACATTCAAAATGGAAGATTTAAATGAAAATAATTTTTCTTGCTTTTCTTAGTATTACAGCACTTTACTCTTCTTCATTAAAAAGTGAGATGGTCAAACTTTTTAAACAAAAACAATACAACCAACTTTGTACCTTGGGTTTTAAAAATTTTCTTTCAATTCAAAAAGATGAAGAGGCCATCTCTCTATATGCCTTTGGATGTTTATATGATGATAAAATAGACAACCTAGCTATTCCTGTTATACTTCTTAAAAATTCTAAAGAAGCACGTGCTAATGCTGCTTATTTTTCCACAATACTTATGCAAAAAAAACTACTCCAACACTCTTTGATCGATGGCTATAAAATTGCTTCTTTAAATCTACCTAATACAGACTATATACTTTCAAATGTATTTCATCTCTATAGTAATCTAAAAAAATATAAAAAAAATTCTACTTATTTTTTTACGGATAAAAAAAATATAAAAATATCATATAAGCTTTATTTCAAAAAAAAATCAATTATTATCGAAGAATATTATGATAATATATTATTAAAAAAACATACTTATTAATACACTTCATGGAGCAAAAAATGGATAGAATAACAACAGACTTACTAGCTAATGGCTCAATTATGAAATCTCAAGTTGATCGCTTGCTTGCTAAAGGGATTCATGAAAATCTTATTTTACGTGATATTACACTCTCTGGATTTATGACAATGGATAGACTTGTACGCTTCATTGTTCAACAAATACGTGATGGTGAATATGATCTCTCAATTATAGATAATTATGACTATATTCCAGAACGTAAAGTATTAGAAAAACTTGCAGAGGCTTTACATATTTTATTTGTCGATTTAGACTCTATCGATATAGACTACGAACTTTCAGCTTCTGTACCACTTGCTCAACTCAAAAAACATAATGCCCTACCAATTCAAGAGGATGATTTAAGTGTTACTGTTGTTTTTAAAGACCCGCTTAATATTCACGACCAAGAGGCTATTCAACGTCTTTTCCCAAGAAAGCCTTTAAAAGTTGCTGTTGCTACAAAAGATCAACTTCACTCTTATATATTTAAAATGGAACTCAAAGATAGCGTTAAAGATTTAGTGCAAAAAGTAAAAGATGAACTTCAATCAACACATACAGAAGATACAAATCAAGCTTCCTCAATTTTAATGCTTATTGACGTTATTTTAAAAGCATGTATTAATGCACGTGCAAGTGATATCCACATAGAACCAACAGAGAAAAACTGTGTTGTTCGTGGACGTATAGATGGAAAACTTTCTGAAATTTTTATTTTTGAAAAGCTTATCTACCCTCCTCTTTCATCAAGACTTAAACTTTTAGCAAACCTTGATATTGCAGAAAGACGTAAACCGCAAGATGGACGTTTTTCTACAACAGTAGGAGACAAAGAATTTGATTTTCGTATATCTACCCTTCCTATACTTTATGGTGAATCGATTGTTATGCGTGTACTTGATAAACAAAAAGCACTTGTAAGACTTGAAGATGCAGGAATGGACTCTAAAAGCTACCAAAAACTCCTTAAAGGGCTTGAAGCTCCTTATGGTATCATCTTGGTAACAGGACCAACAGGAAGTGGTAAGACAACTACCCTTTATGGTGCACTAAACGAACTTAGAAATGTAGAAGATAAAGTAATTACAGTAGAAGACCCTGTAGAATATAGAATGAATCTCATTCAACAAGTGCAAGTAAATCCTAAAGTTGGTTTAACGTTTGCAGCAGCTTTAAAATCTATTTTACGTCAAGATCCAGATAAAATTATGATTGGGGAGATTCGTGACCAAGAAACACTTGAAATTGCCATTAAAGCAGCACTTACAGGTCACTTAGTACTTTCTACATTACACACAAATGATGCTATTAGTGCAATTTATAGAATGGTAGATATGGGAATTGACCATTATCTTATTAGTGGTGCACTTGTAACTATCCAAGCACAAAGACTTGTTAGAAAAATCTGTACACACTGTAAGGTTGAAGATGAAATTCCAGCAACAACACTTGAAGAACTTGGAGATTTAATTCCTGAAAATGCAAAATTTTATAAAGGTGCAGGTTGTAAAGAGTGTAATGACACAGGTTATATGGGAAGGGAGATGATTTGTGAGGTTTTAAATATCTCAGAAGAGCTCTCCTCTTTAATTGCCAAAGGTGTTTCAAAAGATGTTTTAAGAGAACAAGCCTTAAAAGAAGATTTTGAGCCTATATTTGAAAATGGACTTCAAAAAGCACTAAGTGGTGTTACAACACTCAAAGAGGTATTTAAGGTTGCTAAAGCATGAGTTACTTTGTAGCTACTGTTATAATGAAAGGGAAAAAGCAAGAGATTGGTTTTTACGCAGAAAGTAAAAAAGAGGCTAATCAAATTGCAAAGCTTAAATTTAACGGTATTATTATTAAAGTTGTTGAGACAAAAGAGCCTTTCGAGTTACAACTTCAAAAGCTACGTAAAAATATTCTTCAAACTATTAGCAAGAAAAAAATTAAACCAGATGCGTTAGTTGGTGCTATTCGCCAACTTGCTGTTATGACAAATGCTGGAATTTCGATTCACGATTCACTTCAAGAGATAGCAAATTCAGCAGAGGATGAAACACTCAAAATGGTGTTTGAGCAACTCTCAAGTGATATCAACTCAGGACAAGCACTTTCAAAAGCGATGGAAAATTTTCGTTATGAGTTAGGAACACTCTCTATTGCAATGGTAAAACTTGGAGAAAAAACAGGTAATTTAGATGAAGCTCTCTACTCTCTTGCAAGTATGCTAGATGAGATTCGTTCCAATGTTGTAAAGTTTAAAAAGGCTATGGCATACCCTAGAAATGTTATGATCTCTATGGCGATAGCTTTTAGTGTTTTAATATCTTTTGTGGTTCCAAAATTTAAAACTATGTTTGAAAAAATGCATGCAGATTTACCACTACCAACAAAGATTCTTCTTTCATTAGAACATATATTTAATACTTATGGACTCTATATTGTTGGTATTGGAATTGTTGGGTTTATTGTTATAAAATCTCTTATTGAGAATTATGAACATATTCGTTATGGCTGGCATGAGCTTTTGTTAAAGCTTTATCTTATTAAAAATATTATCAAATTTGCAACAATTAGTCGTTTTACACTTGTTTTTGCAGAGCTATTACGCTCTGGAATTCCTATTGCTGAAGCTTTAGATACTGCTACTTCTATGGTAGATAATTTACCTCTAAAAAAGAAACTTGAAAGTGTTAAACTCACAGTTGAAAAAGGTGGAACACTCAATAAAGGTTTACAAGATATTGGACTTTTTGAAAATATGATTATCCAAATGGTTCGTGCAGGGGAAGATAGCGGTACGATAGATTCTATGATGAAAAAAGTAGCAGAGTACTACAAAATGCGTTTTGATGCGATTATAGATAATCTCTCAGAAGCGATTGAACCTGTTATGTTAATTCTTATTGCTTCTTTAGTTCTACTTCTTGCACTTGGTATATTCTTACCTATGTGGAGTATGGGTAGTGTTGTACACTAACCCTGGAGTGGTAACTTAAATTTATACACTTTTTTCAATAATTTTTTTTAAAAAAAAGTATAATTCTTCTTATGAAAACATTATATGGCGATAGAGAGAAATGTTACAAATGTTATAGACCAAAGAGTTCTTGTATGTGTAAGTATTTTACACCCTTGCAAACAGAAACAAAATTTATAATTTTAATGCATCCAAAAGAGTTTAAAAAAGTAAAAAACAATACGGGATTTTTTACACACAATAACCTCAGTAACTCAGAGGTTTTTATAGGGATAGATTTTAGCAACCATAAACGTATCAACGAGATTATAAATACTCATCAAAGCTATATTCTCTACCCTTCAGATAATGCTATTGTTTTAAATAATACTAATCCAAAAACAACAAATCAACCAATTGCAATTTTTTTAATAGATGCAACATGGGCGTGTGCAAAAAAGATTTTTTTAGAGAGTAAAAATCTTCAAAAACTTCCACATTTAACATTTCAAACTAAAAAAGAATCTCAATACCAAATAAAAGCGCAACCACAAAAAAATTACCTCTCTACCATAGAATCAACTCAAGTGGTTTTAGAGCTTTTAACACAACATAAAATTGAAAATATTACATCTTTTGAGCTTGATAATTTTTTAACACCTTTTTTTAAGATGATAGAGTACCAAAAACAACTTATTAGCAATCCTAAAAGTAATGCTGTAAGGTTTAAGCGTCACTCACACTCCA
>Ga0256837_1000418_pt1 | contig 36353 bp, 33 predicted proteins | sample 4562384metaG_FD_185976 | JGI IMG/M metagenome (GOLD analysis project Ga0256837, IMG submission 185976) | Hydrothermal vent microbial communities from Guaymas Basin, Mexico - 4561-384 | ecosystem: Environmental > Aquatic > Marine > Hydrothermal vents | place: Mexico: Guaymas Basin | collected... | reverse complement strand
GATCTATCTTAAAGAGCCAAGGAAGCTCTATACAAGTTACTATGAGGGATGCCATCAGAGTACAAAAACTATACGAACTTGGGTTGGATGAAAGCCCGATAGAGAAAGTAGTATTTAACACAGATAAAAACTTACGAAACACATTTAGACAAAAGTATAAGGAAATACAGGAAGCGAATGAGCAGGTACGTAAGGAAGAAGAACATAGAGCACGTGAAGCGGCTAAGACACAAATTGATGCAGAGATATTCGACCGATTTTGGGAGAAAATAGCAAAAGGCAAATAAGGAGATATTATGGAAATAATACAAAACAAAAAAGAATTCATAACTGATGCACCTCTAATGGATATACACCCTAAAGAATGGCATGATGAAATGAATATGAACAATACTACAGTACATGAGTACCGTAATCTACAGCACTTTAAATCACATGTAGCAACTCTAACACAAAAGCAGGATACTAAGTGTGGAATTAGTTATGCTGCTGCACTAAAGGAGCTTTTGGAAGGAACAGCTACTATGAGTCAGGGTGACTATCAGATCATCAAGAATAGAGTTAAAGAAAATCTACTTAAGAGAGGACTTATCTCTGATACTGTTTATGAATCATATGAATATGCTGTAGAAGGAGAGATATGGGACGTAGCTAAGGTCATAGCTGAGGATCCTATGTGCTGCTTAGTTCCAACTGAATCATATACAAATTATTTCTATGAATTATATATATCAGTTTCATACCATTCAGGAATAACAAACGAAGAAGTTACTGAGAATATGGCTAAGATACTAGCAACTGTTGAACTACTTGAACAGGAACATTACTACTGTAAGATAACTTTAGTATTTCCAGATGAAGGATGTAATGAAGGTAGTGGTAAACCTAACTATCTAGCACTTATCCCACTATTCTCACATAAAGATACAAAAACTATCGAGACAATGAGCTCAGTACTTAACGACAGATTACTTCGTAAGTTTTTCTTCGCAGTACTTGAGGACTTATATAAGAATGACTTAGCAAGTGGCTATGGTACACCTGTAGAGTTATCACATGCTATAGTACCAGTAGGTCTAGATGAAGTAGAATTAGCTAAATCTATCATAGATAAAGTTATAGTACCAGGTACAAGATAATGATACTTCCTACTTTATATAAAACAACTAAAACTGGTAAGGTACAAGTATGTAAAATATCTACAGTAAAGGATATTATTGAGACTGAGTATGGCCAACTAAATGGCAAGATGCAGTTTGAACATACACCTTGTGAACCTAAAAATGTAGGACGCTCCAATGAAACTACGGGTATAGAGCAGGCAGAGAAAGAAGCTCAGGCCAAATGGGATAAGAAAGTTAAATCTGGGTATTCTGAAGATATATCAGCTCCAGTAACAGTACAACTCCCACGTAAAGTAGGCAAATGGGAACCTAAGCGTTTCAAGGCTGGGCATATCTCAACTCCTAAATACAATGGTATTAACATAATCTACCGAATGGATGATTATGGGAGGATATCTCTATGGAGTCGTGGTGGTGATGCCAGACCTCCTATCCCACACCTAGAAGCGGATATCAAGGCTTTCATGGATACTGTCGGCTCAAAAGAAATCAATGTAGAACTATATAAACATGGAGAACATCTGCAAGATATTCAATCAGCAGTCACTAAACCTAAGGAACTATCTACTAAATTAGTAGCTAAGGTATTTGACATATGTGATAAAAATAGTGTGTATAGTATTAGAAGAGAAATGATGAATGAAGTAGTAGATACTACATATGTTCAGGTAGCTCGTGGAGTTGTGTGTGATACACTAGAAGACATTGAAGCACATTATAAGAAATGCCTTGTTGAGGGATTAGAGGGCACAGTAATCTACTCTCCTGATAACATCTACGTACACAATCAACGAGCATCTGACATCTGGAAGTACAAACCAGTATTAGACGCAGAGTTTGAGATAGTTGGGTATGAGATAGACAAAAATAAGTGCCCAGTATGGATAATGCAGACCGCAACAGGTAAACAATTCAAAGCTAAGCCAAAAGGTGAAAGAGAGCTATTACAACAAATAGCCTTTAATGCTGCTGAGTATATTGGTAGATGGGGGACTGTTGAGTATGAGATGCTGTCTAAAGATGGTAAGCCTCTTAAACCAGTATTTAGAAATTTTAGAGACTGTACTCCATATGGAGTAGTTAAGGAGTAATAATGGATTACCAAGAATTCACAATCAGGAAAAAATCGGGGAAACTTCGCAAGATAGTAGCTCCTGATGACGAGCTTAAAAAGTTCCAACGCAAGCAACTACGAGAGTTATCATATAAGTTTCAGATGACCGCTGGGGAACTATTCTCACACTACCATGGTTTTATCGAGGATAGAAATTGTATAACAGCAGCTACTGAACATATTGGATATGAAGCAACTGTAATGTTTGATTTATCTAACTTCTTTGACACAGTAACATATAAACATGTAAAAGAGGCAGGTGTAGAATTATCAGAAAGCCAAACAACATATCTTTTCCATAGAGAAGGGTATGCTGCTCAGGGGTTTCCTACTAGTCCTACATTAGCTAATATAGCTTTGATACCAGCCGTTAAGATGATTGTCCTAAATTTAGACATATTACTAGGAGAAAACAACTATGCGTTCACTATATACGCAGATGATATCCAGATAAGTTACAATTCAACTGAAAGAAGAGTTCAATCTGAAATTTCCAGGGTAGTGAAACGAGCATGTAGTCAATATGGGTTTACAATCAATCCTAATAAAACAAGAGTGCGGTTTACCAAATATGGGGCAAGACGTGTATTAGGTGTAAATGTATATGAATCACACATACAAGCTACAAGAAAAACAAATAGGAAAGTTAGGGCAGTAGCTAAACTTACCGAGTATGACCCTCAAAAAGGTCATGCATTAGGTGGTCTTAGAGGATGGCAGCAATGTAGATTGCCTAAAAACTTACAGGGCCAAATACAACTATAAAAAAAAAAATTGAATAGATACTAGCGAGTATAGGGTATGGAGACGAAGCGTCCCTGTTATCAATTATGAAACCTTATACTCAATCTAGTATCACGCACACTTCGTTTGCGTGATACTAGATACAGGACATGCATTCAAAATCCAGAAAAGAAAAAAAAAGTATTCAATAAGACCAACATAAAGGAAACCACATGTTAGACACACTACGAACACATCTCTCATCAGAGGGAGTGTTTAAAGGAGAGATCTCTCCACATTTAATTAATATGACAGACGCTGTTACAGGTGATGTCACCTACTCAATGAAACTATCAGTAGCAGTATCAGAGCTAATGTTGTATGCATCTCAATTCAGAAGGTATATAAAATTACCTGCAGATAAGACAGCAATACCAATTAACTCTATATCATTTGTATTAGCAGCTTCTGGTGCTAATAAAGATAGAACAGTAAAAGCTATTAGATCCGCACTAAGTAAAGGATATGCTAAAATAGATGCTCATAGAAATAAACTAGCTACTAAATTAGCTATACAAAAGGCCAAGGATGAAGGCGTAGAGGACCCAGAGAGATGGGATAGGCATAAGGACTTCTTCAGAAAACCTGCACCATTATTTGCAGCAATGACAAATTCAGCTGCCTATCTAGACCATCTGGCTGATATAGAATCACTACCAGTTGGTGCAGGATTCCTCTATACAGGTGAACTTGGATAAACATAAGTGAAACTTATAATAACTATTACTATGATGATAATAAACAAACGATAGTAGTAATAGCACATAGGCAAACACTTTAGTCCCTTTACGTAGAAATACGTATCGAATAATCTTTCTAATTGCTGGAAACTGCAGTTAAGATATTAGTAGGATACTACCACGAAAGTAGGTAGCGAACCCTGAAAATCTAATATATATGCACAATCAGCAGCGAATCTCCTTTAATGGAGCACGTTCAACGACTATCCCAGAAGTGGGAGTACACTCAAGTGAGTGGAAATGGAAGATACCATACCAGTTAAGAAATACAAAATCATCTTTACGTTATACTTACGTATAAGGGATGAAGATGAAAGAAATATGGAAATTAATAGATAACTATCCAGACTATAAAGTATCTACTTTAGGTAGAATACAGTCTCGGTATAAAAAACAAGAATGGAAATTATTGGAAAGCAAAACTAGTACATACAGACGAATTACGCTACGTAATGGCGTTGATGTATTACGTGAACAAGTACATAGAATAGTTGCTAAAACATTTATCCCTAATATAGCAGATAAGCCTCTAGTAAACCACAAGAATTGCATACGACATGATAATCGTGTATCTAATCTTGAATGGTGCACATACAAAGAGAATACTGACCATGCTGTATCTATGGGTCGAATGTCTCAAGCAGCTAAGGAAGGTGGCGACAAGAACGCTGAGTTACAGATAACTCTTATGCGGGATAAGTACAGTGCATTGGTCGGTAACACAATCAACAGCTGGACTATCATCAACTACTTGGGACGTGTGGAAGTATCACCCACACACATTAGACCTGCCTTTACATGTAAATGTAAGTGTGGAACTGAACAAGTAATTGAAGCTACTCGTCTACTACCTACAAAAGAGAATTACGATAACAAAGCTACTAAGTGCAAACTATGTAGAGCCAATGATATGACGCTCAAACGTCTATCATCAGCACGAGATAAGTACTTAACTACTATCCGTAACGGCTGGCTATTTATTGGAGATCACTCTTTTGTTTCAGTAGGCGATACCACTCAACAAGTAAGATGGTACATGAGGTGTACTAGTTGCAACTCTTTACGTACCATCTCACACCCAATCTTAATATCTAATAAACCTATTTCTATATGTAACTGCTTAACTGCTGGTAAAGATATAGTCTAGTCTGTATGGAGACATACAGCAGTTACTCACTGAGTAACGGGCACAACCTAACGAGTTGTGTTGAATATAAACGCAGAAATGGAAACCAATGCAGACATGATCCCGTCTATACGGATTATGTCCGAATTATATGATGTAGGATATAAAGAAGCTAAGCCACTTAAGAATAAGGAAGCGCAAACTCCAGAAATCAAGAACTTAGCAGTATCCGCTTTATTTATAGGATCTCATGAAAATTTATTATTCGATGATAAGATTAAATCTTTATTTAAGAAAGAATTTTCAACAAAATTAGCTAGACGATCATTCTTTAGCTTTACTCCAGAAGAGGTTATCCCAACAAACTATAAACAAGAAGGTGATACACCAGCAGATACAATCAAGAGAATGCTAGATGCAGAAAGAAAGGCACAGGAAACAGCTATGAGATCTGCAGAAGTAGTAAATACTTTATCAGAGACAATAGCAAATTGTAACTTATCAGATAGTGATCCATTATTATTAACTCTTGATGATGATGCGATGGATATATATGATATATATCAACGGTATAATACAGAGATGTCATGTAACATTGATAAGAAATATCCAATATCTATGATAGTTCGTAAGCATGCACATTGGAAAGCTCTAAAATTAGCAGGAGCATTCGCTATATTTGAATGTGGAGACACAATCACTAAGCAAGACTTAATTCATGCTATATCATATGTAGAACTTATAGATGGTGATATGAGAAAATTTGAAGAGGAATTAGTTAAGGAGAAATATGAAGTATTCTGTGACTATATGAAACTAAGAGCGGATAAGACAGGCAAATCATCTATAACACTTCACTTATTAAAGAAGCTGCAATATATACCTTCTACGTCTAATCCAACATCAGCAATGAAGACACTGATTGATTTAGCATCATCATATGATCCTGACGGTATATACACTATAGATAAGAATGTAATATGTTATGAACAGATAATTCGTACAGATGTAATAGGTGCTTCATTCTTACCAATAGATAATTCTAAGGTGATAGAAGCTATAGAATCAGGTGCAAGTAAGGAGGAGATTACTAGACTTAAAGGCATAGTGGCATCTCAAACAGCAACAGGCTATACATATGCAGAATCATCATTCCCAGAGCTTTCTAATCTATTAGCAATAGACCTAGCTTTTACACCATTTAAATTAAAAGATGGTATTAGAGGAAGAGAGAATATAGCTAGTGGTACAACTTGGGTATGTTTTGACGTAGATGACACACCACTTACTGATGAAGAGATGCATTTTATGTTAGGTGATATCAACCACCACATAGCTAGAACATCAGACAAGAATAATCCCAAGAAATATAGAGTAATCATCCAGTTAGATGCTTCAGTAGATGTTAATGCCTCTATATGGAAATACTTCATTCAATCATTGAGTAATTTCTTACAAATCCCAATTGATAAATTACCTCAATCACAGATATTCTTTGGATATAATGGCAGAGATGTACTATCAGTTACAGATCAGTCACCTATAGAGATTAAGAACCATATAATGTATGCTACATCTCAAGCACAGGAAGCTACTCCAGAAAAGCCAATGACACCTAAAGAAAGAGCAGCAGCACTTAGTCAACATTATACAACTTTCGAGGCAGCATTTAACGCTAACCATGGTGAGGGATCTAGAAAACTATATGGAGCTGCATGGAAAGCTCATCAACTAGGAGCAACATACGAAGAAATAGTATCTCTAATCCATGAGATCTCTGAATATTGGGATAGCCCCTTCCCACCTCATAGACTTGAAGCACTAGAACGACAGATTAAGGAGTTCTAATGCACTCATTAATAGTAAAGCTCCCACTTCCATTCTATAAGAAGAAGAGTGGTGCTCTAATGACTATGAATGTATTCCGTAATGCGCACTATAGGCAACAATCTGCATTCAAGCGAGTATATGGTGAGCTATGTGCCAAAGCTTTGTATGAATCATCACCTAAGGAAGTATTTAATTGTATATCTATACAGTATATACTACACACGCTTCCAACAAAAGGTAAACCAATTAAGGCGGATCCATATAGAGACTCATCACCTAAGAATATAGATCTATCAAATCTTCTTTCTATGGTGGATAAGGTCTTTAGTGATGTATTAGTGCAACAAGGTGGCATACCTGATGACACAATTACGTATATTCAGTCAATACAATTTACAGCAGATCCATGGGCTGACCATGAAGGTGTTACAGTTATTATTAACGAAACAGAACCAAAACAAGACCCAAGGAGGGTACAATGCAACAACACATAATAAAATTAATAATGAGGGAGAGAAATGCTACAGAGCTACTACAGTTAGCTCACGCATATTCTATCCTTAGAGACTCAATGGCTTTCAAGCACAGTGAATCTGATAAAACATTAGCAACAACGCAAGATACAGATAATATAGCTATCCCAAATAAAGCTACTAAGAAACCCTATGAAGCGGATCCTAAGACAGCTTTACATGCCACAGCATTGTCAATTCATGACAGTGAGACAATCCCTTGTTTTACTGAATTAATTGATGAGATAAAAGAGAATACTGCATCTAAATCTATTGAGACTCCATCAGTAGCAACAGTAGAGGACAAGCAAGCAAATAAGGTAACAACACTTAATGACGCTATTGAGAAAAAGCTAATCAGTAGAACTGAAGGCAATAAAAAAGTATCAGCTCAGTTAAGAGTATCTAATTTAGCAGAAGTTATAGGATGTTCAACAACTCATCTTATAGGGTATATTAGGAATAATTTATCAGATCTATACACATTAATGAAGGGTGCTGAGATACCGAAATTAGCTATCCATTCAACTGGATCTATGAAGAAAAGACCCTTCTACGTAGTACCAAACAGACTATTAGGAAAATAGCATGGCTAAAATAGAAGACTATTATGATGGTATCCCAGAGATACAAAAAGATGCTGGCACTGAAGATGTGATGAAGATTTCACCATCATCTATTGCTAAATTCTTTACAGCAACTAGCCAATGGTATAATGAGGAGGTAGAAGGGAATGAGAAAGTATTTCAAGGCTCTACATCAACTCACTTAGGGACTATAGTACATCACTGTGCTGAAGTGTCTGGTAATGAGGGAGATACTACTACATTTGAAAAGGATGTAGAAGATTTCCTAGCAACTATAAAAGATCCTAATGTAGATAAAAATGAAATCAGATCATTATGGTTTGATATGGCATCAGCCTTAGTATCAGATACTATACTAGATGGCACTCAGATACACTCTACAGAAAAGTTTATCTTTAAGAAATTAGTAGATAATGTATATGTAGGTGGTACATATGATGCCCTTATAGTAGATCCCGCTAATCCAGCAGGTTTAATTGTAAGGGACTACAAAACAGCATCTAAGAAACCTTCAGGGATTACATATGAGTATAAGCTACAAGCTTACACATACGCATGGATGTTAAAGGAGGCAGGACACCCTATAACTGGCATAGAACTAGCTTTTGTAACTAGGCCAACTAAGACTTTACCTGTTAGGACTTTTGTCTTTAGAGAGCCTTATACGAACGATAATCATATGTTTATAGGCTCATTACTATCCCTAATCTCAGAATCAGTAGCTAAGTATAAATCAACTCCAGAGTTAAGATATTTATTAGCACAAGACTATAGGTTAAAGAGTACAGGCCCAACTACAGCCTTTCCAACAAAAAAGTAGTACAGAGACCGCAATGTCCTTAAACTAAATCTTATTATAAAGGACTCATATGAGCAAAGCAGTAAAGCTACTTGTATGTGCGTATGAATCATGTGGTAAATCGACTATCACATCTGGTATTCATAATGCATTAGTTGTCAACTTTGACAGAAAAGAATATGGATTTAAGGTACCACATGTAAACGTACCTGAGTTCGAAGGAATCACTCCACTAATTAATATGCTTAATGAGAAAGTAGGGCTATATCAAGAGAAATTTGGATCTTTACCAGAAACAATCGTACTTGATACAGTAACTCAATTTTACTCAGCAATGCAGTATTACAATGCAGAGAAATTCAAAGGGTTTGAGATTCACTCAAATAACAACAAGGACACATTAGCACTTAACGCATATATAGAAGACACTCTTATAGCAAATGGTGTAAATGTAGTAATCGTAGCACATACAATGTATGATGCAGATACTAGCAGACACATAATTCCAGCATCTGGTCAGTTTGCTAAAGCAGGATCTTGGATGTCGGTTAATAAAATAGCTGCATAAACACAAGTTTATGAAAATTCCCTTAATTGCTGGGATCTCTTGAAGGGTACAGAACTACAATATATGCGAAAGCAGTATATGAATGTCTGACAATCTGTACTTATAAGACAATCAGCAGCCGAGCACCGTACAGGTGCGGGTTCAACGACTATCCGAGACATCGGAGTACACCTAAGTAGGTGGAAACAGGGAAATACGGAACGTAAGTTCTATCCAAGGTGAATGATACTATAATCTCGTAAAGGATCTATATGTATCATTACACTTACATTATACAACACAAACACACAATTATGAGATATATAGGTGTACGATCATCTGAGCGTATTCCTACGGAGGATACTGACTACTGGGGGAGTAGCAAACACTTACCTGAGGATGTACAGAGCACTCATCGTAAATTAATATTAGCAGAACATCCCACTAGGGAGGCTGCTATAGCCCATGAGATACTTTTACACAAGCTGAACAATGTAGCCGTCAATGATGACTACTACAACCGAGCACAGCAGAAAACCACGGGGTTTGATACAGCAGGAACTACTCGAAAGTTCACTGACGAACACCGCCGGAATTTGTCCATATCAAGTAAGTTACATGCACAGAAACCTAACTATGTTAACCCCAGAAAGGGTGTTACCGTATCTGAGGAATCTCGCAGACGTAACTCAGCCTCCAAGAAGGCAGATACTCGCCCCGCATTCGTGAGAGCACCAAGGTTTAAGCCCTGGTTCATCACAGATGGTGGGGTGACTCACCTCTTTTATACGGTAACGAAACAGCAGCACGCCATTAATTGTGGTGTCCCTGTAGGAACATACCGTGATTTGTGTACCAAAAGCAAGGGATATAAACCCATGGCTCGTGGTAAGTATAAAGGATTAGTTGTAGGTAATATACCTACAGCCGTATAAGATATAGTCTAGTCTGCATAGAGATATGTAGCAGAGTCGTAATAGACTCGGTCACAGCGTAACGACCTGTGGCGAATACAACGTGTTAATGACGCAATCTTTATAGAGAAGAAGTCAGCTAAGCTAATTGTACATCAACAATCTATGAAATTCCCGTGTAGATCAACTATTCCAGATATAGCACCATCAGTGCCAATGGAAGAATATGACATAAATGAACACTTAGCAATTTTAACAGGGGCTAAAGTAGAAGCCGCTGAATTCGTTTTATAGGCCGTCTTAATAGACCATCAACTAGCTCCTTACAGGAGCGTACATACATATATTTTAAAGGATATACAATGGCATTTTTAAATGTAAAAAAAGAGAACGTAGCGAAGGAAGGTTCTGGTAATTTCGCAACTACATCAGGGATATTTGATATAAATATCAAGGGAGTTGAAGTAGCATCAACTAAGAATGGGGCAACTCAAGTTAACTACATCACAGATAAGTTCCAATCATACGGAAATACAGTAGTAGACACTCAAGGTAATAGAATCTTTGGTATGGATATTTTAGAAGCATTAACAGCTGTAATAGGTGAAGATGGTCTATCTGACCCAGAACCTACTAAAATCAAGTTTAAAACTCAAACTAAAGAGTTAATGTGTTTACCAGAATTAACAGATGTAGATGTTAAGGTATGGGTACAATTTGGATATGAGCTTTACAAAGGTGAAATCAAAGAAAGAGTTTCTGTTAAGAGATTCTACAGACAACATGATGGTGCATCTGGATCTGAAGTATTAGCAATCGCTGATGGTGAGAATGTGGTACCTGGCACACAGTTAGCTAAAGATGAAGCATACGCTTCTGAAGTAAAATACTCTGATGGTTTAACAGAAGATGATGTCAAAGCGTGGAAGAAAGAGAAGTCTGAAGGTAATTCTGCTTCTAAACCTGCAGCAGCAACAGCATCTCCTAAAGGCGCAGCTTCAGCTTTCCCTACAAGAAAGTAGCCACAGAGGTATCCTTAGAGGTGTAAATCCTCAATATTAGGAGGCTCATATGAGTAAGAAAGAACATTGGAGCAAAGGTAATGATAAAATATCTTACCTTAAGAAAGATGCTTTCATAGAAGTCGCTAAAAAGTATGACTGCAACGTTAAGAAGATGCTGGAACATTTTGATTCAGTAGGAACTCCTCTTAAGCAAAGTGGACTTACTTCACGCTTGGCACGCTATAGAAAGAATGGCTTACTCCCTCTTGATAGTGGTAACACTATTGGATTAGGTGAACAATTAAAGGGTACATCAACCCTGTATGACCAAGATGGTAATGTGAAAATCCAATGGGTCAAGACAGATGTAGCAGTAGAAGCTAAAGTCTCAGCGATAGAAAAGGCAGTAAAAGCCATCGCTAAGAAACTTAGGAATAAGCATACACCTGTCCCTTTTGTTAACCCTAACACACTAGAAGATTTAGCAACAGTGTATATCTCAAATGATATCCATTTTGGAGCCCTTATGTGGGAGCCAGAATCAGGTACAGATTGGGACCTAGACATAGCTTCATCAACAGTAAATAGTGCTTATGATTATTTATTCAATACTTCACCAGACTCAGCAGTTGGCATAGTAGTTGACTTAGGAGACTTAACTGAAGTTGATAACTACAAAAATATGACACCTCACTCAGGTAATATACTATCAGTAGATAGTAGATTCCCTAAGATCTTGAAGGCAGCATATACCAGCTTAATCTATGCAGTAGATCAAGCCCTATTAAAACATGAGCTAGTTTACTTTGTAAATATAGCAGGTAATCATGACATAGTAACAGGCCTAGCAATACGAGAGATTATAGCTGCTTGGTTCAGAAATGAACCTAGAGTAATTGTAGACATATCACCTACAGCTATTAAGTACCACCAACATGGTCAAACATTATTACAATTTGCTCATGGTGATGGCATGAAAATGTCACATGCTGGAGAAGTAATGGCGGTTGATTGTCAGGATATTTTTTCTGATACTACCGCTAGATACTCTCATTTCGGGCACACTCATAAAGATGCTGTGTATGATGGTAGAATCTGTAAAGCAGAGTCCCATCGTAACCTAGCACCTCTTAATGACTGGGCAGCCCATAAAGGGTTTAGAAGACAGCTTGGGACAATGAAATCTATCACGTATAGTGACAAGTATGGAGAAATCAGTAGGAATCTATATAATATAACCCTATCTGAGTAATGAGTCTACCAGAGATGATAAACTGTAGCTAAACAACGAAGGAATCGATCAGTGAGCCTTCTAAAATCCCACACTGGTCACTCTAATATGTATATAGGGTAATTATTAATTATCTCAGTATATATATTAAGGAATACTATGGGAAAGACATGGAGAAAACGATGGACATCAGACCGTAAGAAATCTTATGTATATTCTGTAGATAAGCGGACACCACTTGAACAACACCAAGATAGTATCAATAACATGAGGCGTAATACCTTATATCCATATAGAGATAGCGTTGTTGAGGTATCAGGTGTATTGACCAAAACACGTTACTCCAAAGGACATATATTATTAACTGATGTAACAGCCTATGGAGAATATTTTGATCATATTTGGCTTCCATTATCTAAAGGGTCTATTGATTCTATGCGGTTAGCAGACAAGGGAATGCGTATATATTTTACAGCTAAAGTAATTCAATATGTAGGCCTCTATAGCTCTAATCCTATGAATCAGCATATGGGATTTGACAAGGCAAAATTGGTGAGGCAGTATGTACCCCACCGTAAATTATTTAAAGGAGCTAACTATGGCACAATATAGAGGAACAGTAGTAGGAGGTAGAGGTGAAGCATCTAGAATAGGTCATAAGACATCTGGGCTACAAACGACCTGTAATGGTTGGAGTCTTGGCTGCACAGCTGCGATTGAGTATAATGAAACACTTCAGAGAGATGAGATTGTTATTAAAGTAACAAATGGTTCAGGAGACGGTACAGAGAATATTCTTTTAGGTAAGTTCGCCAATATAGGCGGGAAAGTGACTAGGTTGCAAAATAATGAGTAAACTGACAAAAGAGCAGCAAACAGTAGTAGATATTATATCATCTGATTCTTGTGACTTCATGAAAGTGTCTGCTTGTAGCGGGTCTGGAAAGACACACACATTGACAGAAATTGTTAAGGAATTAAAGCCTTCAAATGGTCTATATATAGCATATAATAAGGCTATTGCAACAGAGGCTTCACAGAAGTTCCCTTCATCAGTAGACTGTAGAACTACACACTCGTTAGCATATGCTAGTACAGTAAGGCCTTACGGGTTACGTGTAGGCTACTTTGGGTATAGAGATATAAAAGCTAAATTACCATATGATAATAAGCTTCAACTAGTCGACCATATAAGCAAGTTCTGTTTATCTGTTCATCTTACATTTAAAGCATACTGTAAAGAAAATGATGTATCACCTAGACTTGAGACAATAGGTACTGATATATTAGCAGAAATGGCAGCAGGAGAGACTACTTGTACACATGAGTTTTATCTAAAACTATACCATATACTATTAGTAAATGGTGATGTAGTACATGAGGAGTTTGACTTACTTATGTTAGATGAAGCAGGGGATTTAAATCCAGTTACACTACAGATATTCAAAGAGCTACCAGCCAAGAAGAAAGTAATGGTCGGTGATCCAAATCAGAACATCTACTCATTCAATAACACTATAAATGGTTTTATAGAGCTAGCGGGTGAAGGTGTACTAATGGGGCTAACACAATCATTTAGGGTATCAGACCATATAGCAACAGCTATGGAAGCATTTGCACGAGATACATTTGACCCCGATATGAACTTCAAAGGAGTAATCCATAAGGATAAATCTATATCAACTAAAGCATATATATCTCGTACTAACGGGCAATTAATTGACAAAATGATGGAACTAAATCTAATGGATAAGCCATATAACTTAGTACGTCCAGTTAAATCAATCTTTGCATTACCGTTAGCACTTATAGGTCTGAAGAAGGGTGGATTTATAGCAAATCCTCAATATAAGTTTCTACAGGAGGATGTGGAAGACTACTTCAAGGACGCCAAAATACAGAAAGCCTATACAACACCATTAGCATACATAGCATATATCCATGAAGAAAATCCAGGAATTATGACAGCTATAAATATGCTCACCAAGCATGGTCCCAGAGAACTTATCGATGCTCAAGCAACAGCATTAAAGTACGAGAAGTCTAATAAGACATATCAATTAACTCTATGTACTTCACACTCAAGTAAAGGACTAGAGTTTGATATGGTTGAAATTGCGTATGATACTACTTCAACTTTGACAAAAATACTAGCTAAGTCTGAGGATAAATGGACTCCCCAAGATATGGAGGAATTTAGATTATTCTATGTGGCAGCCACCAGAGCTAAGAAAGAACTAATAGGTGCAAAGCACTTAGAGAAGTATACTGATGTGGAACTAGGTTTACATCTATTATAATAAGTGACCGAGAAGTCCTTAAACTAAATCTTATACAAGGAGTCATACAATGACTAAATTAGAATTAATAGAAAGATTCGCAGAATCTGATGTATTCAACAGTAAAGCGGAAGCTACAAGAGCGTTCGATCACTTAGTAACAGTAATCACTGAAACTTTAAAAGCAGGACAAGATGTAGCACTTGGGCAAAACTTTGGTACTTTCAAAGTAACAGAGCAAGCTGGTAGAAAAGGGACTGCACCTAGCGGAGCTACATTCGATACAGCACCTAAGAATGTCGTTAAGTTTGCACCTAGTGCACCACTTAAGAGAATTGTAGCAGGGCAATAGTAATGCCTAAGCTGCTTAACATGAATTTTGGCCAAGCTATAGAAGCAATGAAGTCAGGTAATAAAGTAGCCAGAGATGGCTGGAACGGTAAAGGAATGTTTTTATTCCTTGTTCCAGGATCTAACTTTAGAGTGGATAGAGCTCCCTTACTTGGAATTTATCCAGAAGGCACAGAAATATCATACCAACCACATATCGATATGAAAACAGTAGATAATACTATCGTACCCTGGCTAGCTTCTCAGAGTGATATACTCGCAGAAGACTGGCTAATAGTAGGCTAAAACAAGGAGAAACATATGGTACAATTAGTATCTAATAAGTCACATAATGTGACAAAACGTAACGGGTCTATAGTACCATATAATCATGATAAGCTATATAAGGTAGTTCTATGGGCCTGTGAAGGAAGCCACGTATTCGCAGATCAGCTAATACAAGCGGTTAACATTAAGATCCATAATAAAATACATATTACAAAATTATATGATGAGGTTATAAACACAGCATCTAACATGATTTCTGATATGTACCCGCAGTGGGAGAAAGTAGCTAAGAAACTATACATACTAAAATTACACAAAGATATCGGTGTCAAAAGGGCTAAATACCCAGATTACTCTGAAGTAATTGAAGCCAATACAGCAGTTGGTTTGTATGATCCAGTAATAACTGAACAACTAGACGTACCAGCACTTGCTGAAGCAATAACTCAATCGTATGATGAGCTCTTTACATTTGGTGGACTAAATCTATTTGTACAAAAATACTGTAATCATGATAAAACACAATTACTTGAACTACCACAACACGTATATATGCGTGTAGCTATACAGCTAATGTGGAAGGAAGGAACTGATGCAATCATAGCAAAGTATACCCAATTAGCTTCACATGAAGTTACAGAGGCTACTCCAAAAATGGTTAATTCATTACGACCTAAAGCACAGTCTTTTAGCTGCTGTTTAGCACGTCCAGAAGATGGACTTGAATCACTAAATGCAACTAATGACTTCTTGGCTAACGAATCTAAGTATGGTGGAGGACTATCTACGGATATATCCGCTATTCGTGCTAAAGGTTCTATAGTAGTAGGTAATAAAGGTAAATCTGGTGGGGTTGTCCCATTTATTCAGTCAATACAAGCAGTAACAGGTGGCTATAACCAAGGATCAACAAGGTCTAGTGCGTTAGCATTATACTACAATTGGTTTCATTATGAGTCACCTGAAATAACTGAGTTGAAATCTGAGTCAGGTAAAGATGAGGATAGAGCTAGAAAGCTTAAGTACGCAATCAAGTGGACTAAGCAACTATCAGAAGCTATTATAGCTGATGAGGCTATCTATTTATTTGATCCACATAAAACACAAGATATGACATATGCCTATGGAGAAGAGTTACAACAATTGTATGATAAGTATTCTAGAAATACTCATATCCGTAAGCGTAAATATTCAGCTAGGGATCTTGCAATGACAGTAGCTACGATTAAGCTTGAAACGGGTAGACATAATTGCCCCTTCATACAGTAATGTATGTCGAATAACTTCTTTAATTGTCTGGGACATCCTAATTTAAACTAATACTAAGTAACAATTATATATAATTGCTTCATAGGAGTTTAAATGGACAATCAGCAGCGAAGATTACAGCAAGAAATAACACTAGAGGGAATGCCACTAACTACTTTACACAAGAAGTTTCTGAACACTCCACTACTAGTTGAGTCCTTTTTAAAGGATTTACATATAAGAACAAAAGACGAGCTACTAAGCAAATACAGTATACCCAATATACCAGTCCTTAACAAGATAATGTGTAAAGTGTATGCTAAGTATGAGATGTTACCACTTCCTTCCGGATTTGTAACAGCTAACTTATTTGGCTCAGAGAAATACAGTATCCATAAAAACGGTACTGTAATCACAAGCAAAACTCGTAGATGCATATCTCCCTATCAGGATGAATATGGCTATTTACGTGTAAATGTACGACATACTAAACCTTCTGGTAAGACAGCAATCTATGAACGATTGCACAGGCTAATCGGTATGACGTTTCTGCCCTGTGACGACTTCTCACAACTCCAGATAAACCATATTGATGGTGTAAAAACTAACAATTGTTTAGACAACCTGGAATGGGTAACACAGCAGGAAAACCTTGACCATGCGTGGCTCACTGGTCTGCGTGTATTACCTGATTGTTCTTATAAAACTTGCCGTAATAACGTCCAACGACTATCCCGAAAGGGAGTAGAATCTAAGTAGATTCGAAACAGGAAGGACCTCAATGAGGTCATGATATAGTCTAGTCTGCATGGTAACATGTAGCAGTTCACGAGCCGAAGAATCTCTGCGAACGGGTAGTAGCTAACGACTACTATCGAATACAACGAATAATTACACATTCTTTACAGATAACGCAAATATCCAAAACATTGGATCCGGAGTTATTACACAATCTAACTTATGTATGGAGTATATGCCTAACTTTAAGCCCATCACACATATAGAAGACGATCTTATTACATCATTAAACAATGGTGTTTACCTAGATCGTAGATATAGTGGGGATGTGGCCTTATGTAATCTATCTTCAGTAAACCTTATCAAGTGGGTATCTATGAGCCCATCTGAAAAAAGTAGCTTTATGTTCTTACTTGTAAGATCTATGGATAACGCAATAGATAATTCATTTTACTCTAATGCGTTAGGTAGGCACCACTCAATGACACATCGTAACCTAGGTATTGGAGTTAGTAACTATGCAAATATGCTAGCTTCAGCTAGATTACTTTGGAATTCTGAAGGTGCTCGTAAGCTAACTCATGAAGTATTTGAGGAAATCTCATACTATGCAATAGCAGCTTCAGTAAAGCTAGCTAAGCAAAGAGGGAGATGTCCAGTATTTAAGGACACTAAGTGGGCAGATGGTGTATTTCCACATGAGATATCAATCTTAGGTGGACTAGACTCTGACCTAAACTATGAGTACTTAATGGACTGGGACAGCCTTAGAGATGATCTTCTTCAATACGGTATCCGTAATGAGTATCTACTAGCAGTGGCTCCTACAGCTACATCAGGACAATGTATTAATGCAACTCCTGGTGTAGATGTGCCTAGGAAGCTTAAGACAATTACTGAGGGAACATACTCACTGCCGTTTGTAGCACCTAACTTACGAGAAAATCGTGAGTTCTACCAAACTACATTTAGAACAGCTAACTCTGACACTATTGAACTAGCTGCTATCAGACAGAAATTTATCTGTATGGGGCAGTCTGTATCACTAGCATACCCTAACCCTAATTCAGCTCATGATGTTATTCAAGACATTATGTATGCTGAGCACCTAGGTATGAAATCTATCTATTACACTTACTCTCCAACAGAGGAAGGCGAATTAGAAGAGGAAGGGTGTGACTCATGCGGAAGCTAGCTGAATGGTTATATAAGATAGTGCTGAAACCTTTCAGAAGGGATTTACCTTCTGCTAAACATTTAATAGAGGATTTAATAAATGATTAACTTAACTAAGAAACCTGAAGGACCATCTAAACTGTTCTTCGGTGAACATGATCTAGCCCGCCTTGACCTACCCTTCGACCCTAAGTTTAAGCAGTTAGCTGAGACTGACGAGTCTAACGTGTGGTTTCTGAATGTTGTATCGTGCAGCCAGGACAGGTGGGCTGAGTTTCCTGAACATGCACTAAGCAAGTTCCAGAAGACTCTAGCCTATCAAACGGTAGTGGATTCATTTGTGCCAGATGTATTCCCTACATTCTCAGCAATAGCAACAGACCCATGGTTAAAGTATCTATACTCACGTATAGGTACAATGGAACATACACACGCAATGTCGTACAGCTCTGGGGTAACACAAGCATTTGGTGCTAAAGCTACGGAGTTCTTAGATATAATCTATACAGATCCTATGATCCAGGATAGAATTACATCTGAGACTGAAATAGCCACTAGATTTATTAAAGCTGTAGAGAGTGGTTGGGAAGAAACAGACGAGAATAAGAAGATGCATTTAGAAACATTAGTATCTGTATTCTTGCTTGAAGGGATTAAATTCCCGTTCTCATTCTTCACATCATGGACTCTTAACAGAGGCTACGGAAATATTGCACAAGGGTTCTCTCAATTACTGATTAAGATAGCAACAGATGAGATGGTTGTACATACCTCTACAGGATCTAACGTAATTAATAAGTTACGTAAATCTGTAGGGTATAAACATCTATTTGAATCTGGCTGGTTTGATGAAATGGCTGAAAAGCAATTCACGGATGTAATAACTCGTGAGAAGGCATGGGCTGACTATCTTTTAGAAGATGGTGAGTGTCCTGGATTTAACCAAGCAATATGCCATCACTTTATTGAATACTGGGGAGATAGACGACGTAAAGAAATCAAACTTCCAGAAGTACACAATGTAGTGAAGAATGATATAGAAGTGTGGTTCGATGAGTATAGAAACATCAACAACAAAACAGCAGCTCTCCAAGAGATTGATAACATTAGTTATCAACTTGGACAAGTAGTCAATGATTTGGACAGATTTGATAACTTTAAAGGATTTGAAGTATGAGTAAAGAAGTAATTTTAATCAATGGTCTGAAACGATCAGGTAAAGATTTCACAGCATCAGCTCTTAAGGAAGCCTTTGAAACAGTAGGAAAATCTGTCAGAATACATTCATTTGCAGCTCCTATGAAGTGTATTATCTCTAAGACATTTAATATCACATTAAGTGAACTAGATGACTATAAGAATGCTAATGCAAGATTCAAGCTAAGCCTAGTAGATATGGTTGATGGGGATCATGGTCTAACTACTGATTTCCGTACTATACTACAGCGATTTGGTACTGAAGCTATGAAGCCGATTTTCGGTGACAATGTATGGGCGTACTTAGCAAGAGATATTATACAAGAAGCATCTGAAGAAGTTATTATCTTTGCAGATTTTAGATTCATTGATGAGTACAATGTCATTAAAGCAATGGATGATGTAGAGGTTACAACAGTATATGTACAAGGTAAAGAGTCTGAGACTACTGATACCCACATATCTGAATGTAAACCTGCTATACAGTTTCATTATGAGCTAGACAACTCTAAACAGGATGGCACAGTAACTGATTGGGCATATACTTATGCTGGATACTAGATACATTAGTACAGCTCTTGAACATATGACAATTAAGGATAAGGGATACGATGATTTCACCCCTTACTTAGCTGAGCGTATTGATGAGTTATGCCTAACATTCTCAGATGAAGTTCTTAAGAGACAATCTAAGGACTCAGAAACCAAAGATGAGGAATGTTTATTTGAGCTGTAGTCAATTTTATATAATAGCCTTACCATTTTATCGTAGTAGGAGCATTAAGCCTGTATCTAAATTATTGGGTGCAGAAAAGTTGGTATGAGGAATACCATAAATAAGGAATAATAATGAAAGTAACATTGTTACATCACACACCACTTGATTTTATCAAAGATGGTATTAGGATGTGCTGGGCTAGTCAGGATAAGTCAGACTCTATGGGTCCAAAAGACTTAGCCCTGATAGACCGAATTGCTAATAAGAACAAGCACAGTTCAGTCTTACGTCATAGTTTATACATTTTCGAATGTACAGCTTCTACTAAGACATTATTAGCCTTTACACGACATAAAGCTGGTGTAGACTTCAGTGTTCAATCAAGCAGGTATACTACATCTAAACTGAGAGATTCTATGACATTCACTCTTACTAAGGATGAAGCAATCAATAAAGATCTAGCAATAATTTATGACATAGTAATAGCTGCTATAGAAAGAGGTGCTGCAGATGATGATATAGCAATGTTACTTCCACAGGCCTATGACTACACCTTCCAAGTGTCTATGAATGCACAGGCAATTCAACACTTCTTAGCTCTTAGAACATCTAAAAGTGCTCACTGGGACATACGAGAACTAGCTCACGCTATGTTTGGATCACTTCCAGAAGATCATAAGTACTTGTTTGAAGATAGTGTACAATGAGCTGGGTAGTAAAGCTTAAGTCATGGCGAGCAGAACGTGGGTTTAACAAAAGGACTTATGTACTTAAGACTGAAGTATCTAATCTATTAGAAGAGTGCACAGAGTACTTAAGAGCAGAAACTGAGCATGACTCAATTGACGCTTTATGTGATATAGTTGTATTTAGTGTAAATGCTTTATCTTACTTAGGCAAAGATAAAGTTACTATATATCCTCACTATCCTATCTACCCTTATAATATCTATAATATACTCATAGATATAGGTAAATTAGAGTCATCTGATAGGATAGCATGCTATGAGTCTATAATCAATTATAGTAAAACTATAATCGATAGCATGGGCTATGACTTTACTAAATGTATGGAGGAAACAGTAGCTGAAATCTCCTCACGTAAGCAAGACCCTGAGCAAGCCTTAAAATGGAAGATACAGGGTGGGAACATAACAGGTGAGAAGTGGCAGAAGAATCGTAATCAGTATCCTTCAACACTCTATAAAGCAAACTACATCATAGCTAAGCAGTAACAAAGGACATACATGGAATTCTTAGTAATCGGGCTAGTAGTTGCTGTGAACATCATCATAATAAAGATGAAATTTGAACGTAAACGTATTGAGGACGCTATATTTGATAGTTTACTATTAATAATAGTCACTTTTGTATTTAGTGGCTCGTATGCTGGACTAGTTGTAGGTACAATAGCATCAATGTTCATTAGCATATATCTCATGGCGAGTCCACCAAAGTTTTTCTCTGGAACAAACGGATTCTTTCAAGAGTTTAAACGAAGGGCAACACCTAATGATAGGTAACCTTCTCAAAGCAGTTGCTACTGCAGTAATAGTCGTAATACTAATTGCGATAATAGTCGCTATACTATACTTTGGTTATCTAACCGGTATAGTATTAGCTGTATCTACATTTATATTCATTGCCTACCAGGTTTTTAAATCATTAGAATCTGTAGGTTGATGGTTGTATCAGTGCTGGCTCCAATACGTTCATTATGTGCGTAAATGGACTCAGCCCTGGCACAATATCACCATTTCCAAGACCTAGGTTATACCAACTTCTTGTAACTACTTGTTGGTCTTGTATAGTCTCAAAGTCATATATATATGATTGCCCTAATAACATTCCTAATGACTTAAGAGGGTACTTAGTACTAGTATTAGCAATTACTTTTTGAATTCTCTTAGCATATTTTGTAAACATAATTAAACCCATTCTATTAAGGTATTCTTCCTTAGAACCACTTATTTTATTATAATTAATGAATGCATTAAGTACTGTATCTAATCTTCTTTTCTTAGATTCTTCTAGAAATCTCTTACGAAGAGGCCCTTTAGGAATTCCACTCCTACCACCTGGTTTTTCCATTTCTTTGTCCCACCATGTAGGCATAGGTCTCTTACCAGTTAGTTGACTTACTTCTAGTGCTTTTAACTTCCTATTCTCAACGTCTCTAGCTACTAAGTCACTTATTTGTAGTACCTCAGCAGAAAATTTATACACCCCTGTCTCTTCAGTTAAGAATAACCAATTCAATCCAGTCTTAATAGCTTTAGGCATTTTCTTAGCTTTTTCATTATATAAGGCTTTTAGCTTATTTGTACTCTCAAACTCTGAGTGGCTTATATCCTCTACAATAGCTTGATATACACCACTTTCAGCCAACTCATGTATTGGATTGTTCTTTAGTCTCTTCTCTAATAATGGTAACTTACTGATGTCTAATCCTAACTTATTACCACTATTCTTAGCTTCCATAAGCTTAACTAACTCTCTATGGTCCTTAATATATGCCCTAGCATCTCTAGTGCTCTCAGTATAGTGCTTTATCAACTCTAATGGGTTTGTACCTGTCATAACTGCATACGCAGCATTAGATATAATATTACCTACTATGACTGCTGGGACTTTAATTAATATATCAACCTTAACGATCTTTATAAACTCCACCCACATGGTTTCAGCTATTCTAATGAAATTTCTAACTACTGCTGGTGTAAACTTTTCCATACCTGGGAAGTCTGTAATGCTCAAGTGTCTATACCCAAAATATGTTCCCATTAAATCTGTTCTTACAGGTAATCCTTTATACTTACTATCTCTAGCTGCTTTTTTAAAGCTTGCAGGCATTATCTCCCATAACTCTTTAATTCTCTTATCAGTACTATCTGGATGTATCAGTGTGTACATTTTATCGTTCTTCCCTGTAACACTTTTATGTACATAATTCTCTTTAGCATCGTCTATAATTAACTTCAATACATCTTCATTATGTATAGCTGTGTTTTCTTTATCATATGTACTAGCTCTGGTAGCCGGTAATACCTCACTAATTTTATTATCTGTCCCTAAGTATCTCTCTTTATCGACCTTTGGCATCATATACCTATAATCAACAACTTGACCATCCTCATTCAATACAGCACCCATTCCATAATCTAACTTAGTTACATCTAGTTCACCAGATTTCATCTTAGCCATTATCTCATATCTTTGTTTATCTAACTTAACTTTTACTGTTCTGTGCTTAATCTTACTAAATTGATCATCAGTCCCACCATAGACTGCTTTAAGTGAAGTACCTTTCCTACTTAGCTTAGTCAACCTAGTAGCTCCTCTATGCCATTCACCAGTACTAAAGCTTTCATTGATATACATGGCCATCTTTGGAGCATCTGCTCTTTCAGTAGAGTGGTTCTTTAGTTTTTTAACTAATCTATATCCCTTTTTCTCCATATCAGCCTTATCACTTACTTCAGCTATCTCCATAGTTATTCTATCATCAAATAGCTCTTTACTATACCCTTGTATCATATGGGTCTTATTCCCTTCAAATACTGTATTCTTAGCTATACCCTTGTTTAACTTCGCAAGTGCGACTACATTATCTACACCTTTACTCTGTGCCTTGATTAATGCGCTTACACTCTTTTTATGGTGACTATCTGTGTGTTTTAATGCTGTAAGTGTAGCTAACTCGTCCAACGCAGCGACTAGTGCGTAGAACTCCTGGCCTCTCTTACCTACTCTTTCACTAGTCAGTATCCCACTAGCTATGTTAATAGTATTTGTATTCTGTGCAATATGAATTTTACCAGTTGCCATAAAGTACCCTAATCCTGTAGCTTGATTAACCAGGTAATTATACCCCTTCGCATTGTGCTTCTTTATCCTAGCTTTTACTCTACCTATCTTAGTCTCTAAAGCTTTCTCGTTTTCTAGTATCTCTACTATATCAGATCTTGAGTATTTTTTTGTGTTATATATGCTCTGTAACTCAGTATCAACTATTACCTTTTTAAGTGCAACATCATCTTCAGTTTCTAACTTACCATCAAACCCCTTAAATATACTAAATGCTGTAGCTGACTTCAAGTCATTTCTACCACTATCTATTCTATCTGATTGTAACGCAGTCCAGTCTACTTCTCTTTCCAGTGCATCCTGGTCAAAGAAATCTCTCATAAGTGTTTGTATTGTCCCATCTGGGCCCATTCCCCATGTGGATGCTATCTTAGATGCTTGGTTTCTATAACCTGGTACAGTAGCTGTCTTGACTACTGCCTTAACATACCACATTACCTTTCCTGGAAGTGAATCTGGAATATCTGGTAACTTTACATCAGTAAACACTTTGTCCTTAAGTTCTATAAGTTTCCTCCCCAGCACATCTTCATCAAATGCTGTAAACGCTTCCCATACTCTACTAGGCAAACTTTCATTACTCTTAGCTTTTTGTATATTATGGTTATTACTTTCTGCTAGCCTCATAGATAGGGTTAATGTAGCATCATATACATTACTTTTCATATTCTCTAAACTGTAGTTTCCACTTATTATATCAAGAATTGTTTTGAATAACGCCTTAATAGTATCTACTATACCATTATGCTCTCTACTCTTAGAGACATCTACAGTCTTTAATAGATCTCTTACCTTCTTATTAGTAAGTGTATGTGCTATAAATTCGTCTAATGAGTGCTCACTCTCGAACATATATTTCATTGTTTCTTTGTCTACACTCCCATCTTTCTTAAGTGCAGTATGTGCAGTATTCATAAGTGTTTCTAATTGTCTAACAATCTTCCTAGCTTTTACATCCCCTGCTGCTGCCATAGCTATAGCTGCCATTGTGTAGCTGTGAATTACCTCATGCACATATACTTCAGCTGCGGACTTCCCACTATTATGATTCCCTGATATACTAATTGCTATCCGCTTACCACTGATAGCTCCATGTGTGTCTAATGTACCTTCTTTATAGTATGTCTTGAACTTACCCATCATAGTAGGATCTAGCATATCCAGAAGGCTTTTTAATTCAGCTATATTCTCATCTGATTCTATATTATTATCCATTTCATTTAATTGATCAACAAACTGTTTCATAGCGTCTATATCACCGTGTAGTTTACCTTCATATTTAGTGAAGGTACTTACATCTAACTTTGTATTCTTAGGTGTCGACCCCAATACTTTATTTGCCGGTATAGCATCTCTGACCAACGCACTAGTTACTATCATACCTTTAGCTGTCTTCATACTTTCACCACTACCATACTTGAATGTGTAGTTAGTGTCATTTGCTAGATACACCGTAGTGTGCCCATTACGCATTCTTACAGCCACTATAGGCTCTACAATCTGTTTTTGTTTAGTGCCTTTGATGTGCCCTATAAACACGCCGTCTTTAGCGATTGATTTGTATATATCCTTCTCAGTTTTATTCATAGGGACATTTTTCCATTCAACCCAAGTTTTGGCTACTTTAGTGTTAACTTCATCGTCTGTCATTGTAGGGTACTTCTCTCTTACCCTACGTTGAGTTTCTTTGAATGTATCATAGTGTCTATTATCTATACAGCTCATTACTATCCTTATTTACAAGTACCTTCGGCAGTTTTACTACTGAAGATCTCATCTATTTCTTCTGACGATATTATAACATCATTGTTCTTTGAAGTGGCTTGCATATTATTATGAAAGCTGTTAAAATCCATAACATCTTTGTTTACACCTTCATAAAATCTCTTTGAGAGTCCTTCTATATCTTGTACTATAGTAATTACTTTATCATTTCCTAGTAATTTCTTTACTAACTGCCATAGTTTATCTATAAGGTTTTTAGTGATACCTATATCATCACCTTTGGCTAATTTTACATAGTTTTCACCCATAGCTGTAACAATTTTTTCCTTAGCTTTATATCTACTTATTTTATCAGTAGTAGCTACTCTATCTATTAAGTTGTTTACAAATGGGGTTCTTTCCAATAAATCAATATATACATGTGCATACTCGTGTGGTAATGTATCTAATCCTGCTTTATTTGGGTCATAGTACACTATATCTTCTATAGCTTTACCTATTATTTCCTCACCATATTTATCTACAGCATTATTAAACTGTTCTACTTTTATTGTAGGAAATACTTCAGCTAATCTGTCTTTTATCTCATTGAATAGTATCTGATCAGTATTTGGCATACTAGTCATATGCTGAAATGGGGTGTCAGTTTCTGCAGTGTTATTTGATTCCCACATACTCCCTGGAACACCAGCCATGTGACCTACTTTAACACCTTCCTCAGATAGCCCTCCTATAACCTGCTGCCTAGCCTTTTTAACAGTATTTGCCAGCTCTTTAACAGCTTTTGAATCTTCTCGTATAGCTTGCAGTAAGTTAACTTCTACCATTTTCTTAGAATCTTCATCATATCTTTTTCTAACTACAACTTTAGCATACCTCTTAGCATCCGCATCAGAAGGAGTATTTATTCTGCTCATCATCTCAGAGATCTCATCTATAAAGCTATAGTTTTGCCCTATCCTAAACATATTCTCATTATACTTAGTTATATCTTCTTTAGCTTTATTTAACGGAGGTATAATCGCATCATGGATTGCCACAATGTCACTACCACCTAGTACTTGAGCCATTATAGCCCCATCTATGTAGTGAATAGGTACAACTGATCCAGCACTCATAGCTGCTTCAAAATCTCTAATCATAAATCTAATCTTTTTCTGTGTACCGTCTACTCTAGTTTGTGCAGGGACTACTTTACGAGTACCATCTAATGGAGTTGTACTCTTAGTGTCATATATACCAACACCTTCATCTAAATCACTAGCCATAGGGCCTTTAATTAAAGGAAATTGAGTCCTAAGTCCAGCAATGATATCAAGCTTAGCTTCATCAGTTACTTCATCTAGTTTTTGTACTTCCATATCATACTGTACCTTGAATGACTTAAACATAGTCTTGAAGGCATCATTTATAACCTTATGAGCTGCTATAAATTCTTCAAAGTTTTTTGTCATAATCTCTTCAACTTTATGCCCAAAACTTATATCCATCATCATATTTAAGTACTTATCAAGGCTAACACCTGTACTGGTTTTTATAGTATATAGTTGTTTTTCTCTTAGCACAGCCTTCAGTTCCTTAAATGTATTAACATCAGCTACAATTTTAACAAGATGTTTGGCTAATTTAGATTTCTTATCTATCTTACCATTAAGTAACTGTGCAACTATACTTCCTGTAAGGTTACCAGATAGTGCCTTTCTAATTGATTTGATACCAGCACTATAGTTAAATGTCATAAATGGCTCCTTAAATAAGGATCTTAGTGCACCACTTACAGAACCATCTTCAGCTACTCCAGGCATAACATCAGCAAATACATCAAAGTACTCTTTAACTATCTTTTCTGGCTTATTGCTAAGTAATATACCAATAGGACTGTGTTTTTCTTCCTTAGCCTTTGCCTTTATAGCTTTCTCCATACTATCATCATTAACTTTAACCTCTTTAGCAAGTGTTTGGTAACTATCAAAGAAATGCTCTTGATCTAGTATATCGTTCATACTAGGTAGTACATTCTTACTATCTTTACTAAATACACCTACTTTTTCAAGCCACATTCTAATATCTTTAATAATTGGCATCTGCATTAACTTTAGACCAAATCCACTAGTAACGGCATCAAATTCGGCACTTAATGAACTTGTAACTATATCACCATTAACTAGCTGCTCCATCATATCAAGGGCCTGTAGTGCATGTGATATGTGTTCTATTTCCAATTCAACACCAGCTATCTCTATATCTTCACCACTAAGTACTTTCTTCTTAATAGCTACTAGCTCTTTCTTAGTAACATTACGTAGAGCATTACCAACTCCTTGTACTTTCTTAGTATTCTTCTTATCAGTTGCAAACCCCATAGCTTGTGCTAATGCATAGTTAACCATGTCAGTTACATCTTTACCATCAACTATCATAGATCTATTCTTACCTACTTTATATACTAACTCATGTGCCTCTGGGGTAATTAGGAATCTGTGTAGTTTATCAGTTTGTGGGTTTATAGTATTACTATCCATCATATATCTACCATTTTTAGAGTAAAACCAGTCAAAGTATACTATTAATCCATCCCCTTTAACATCATCATCTAATATCTTCTGTAACTCATCCACAGATTTCTCTATATCTCTATTAACTGAGTCTTGGGCAGCTTTATCATAATGGCTAAGTTTTTTCATACCATCAGGATCCACATACCCTAACCATTTATATAATGCCTGTCTATCCATACTAAGTACTTGCTTTATTATTTTTGTATTACTCTTCCATTTAGTATCTGATAGGTTATCTAGTGCTTCTTTAGGACTAATTTGACCATCTTTTTTACCAGTAGGTATCTGTAACCCTGTAGAATCTTTAGATACGCCATCTTTAATGTATCTTCTCTTACTCTCTGGTATAGGTTTTCTACTAGGTTCTTTCCTAAACACTGGACTATCTTGTATAATACTACTAACTTTTTCATATGTATCTTTTGTATTATCCCATTCATTAGATACTTTACCCTCAACAAGATTCTCTCTGATAAATATTACTTTGGCATCATTATCTGCCGGTTTACTACCAGTAAGCTTGGCGTACTCTTTAGTAGTCATAGACACTTCTTCGAGTAATTTACCCTTACCAGTGTTAGCAAGTATAGCAATATGCCCTAATTCAGCTTGTAGCCTAGCAAATTGAGTCTTACCTTTCTTAGTAGCTTTAAGCCCTATCTTAGTAGTTATCGCTTTACCTATATCATTAGCTAATGTCTTCTTGAATGTACCTTTATCACCAAAGCCTTCTATCATTTCTCTAGTTACAGCACTCTCGTGGATACCTAGCATTCTAGCTAAGTCATCAGCTGACTTACCACTAGCAGATAGGTTCTTTCCATTAATAGATATATACTCATCTAATGCAAGCTTCATAGCCATTACTATATTAGTGTTAACAGACCCATCAGCATTCTTAAGAAGGTAAGTAGCAGGTGAGTCCATTGCAGTGTACTGCTCGCCAGTGACTACTGTAGCTGTATCCCCTGTACCAAATGTTGTACCATCCGCTTCTGTAATATGTTTATCTATGAAATCTACCATATCTGCCACATAATCAGCAGATGTTATATCTGTATATTCACTATTGAACATCATATCAACTGGAACAGTGTTTAATGTATCACTAGAAGTACTTTTTACCAGGTCTTTCAAGTTCATTATAGGAGTAAATACAGTAGTTCCTTCCATTTTAGCTTTCTCAGCTTTAGCCTTAGTAGTAGCAACTCTCTCGTCCATAGATTTACTGCCTTTAGGGATGTATTGGTACAATTGCTTTAAGCCCTTAGCTTTAGTGTCTTCTATAGAAGTTTCTACAGCATTATAGTCATTAGTTAACTTACTCAACTCATAAAGCTCTTCTTGTATCTTAGTTTCAACAGCATTTATTAAATCCTCATCAGTTAATAGAGTTAGCTCCTGTCTAAGCTTAGCAATATTTATAACATGTGCTGTTGTTTTATCCTTATTCATTTCAGCTTTCTTAATACCTTCTACAACACCTTCAACTAACTTTGTAGGGTATTTTTTAAGCTTATCATGTATAATTTTTTCTTTCTTTGCAGTTGCAATTATCTTATCCCCATTATCTGTACCATCATCTTCTTTAAGAAGCTCTCTATGTGCTCCTAGCCTGCTTAAAGCATTAACTAATGTAGTAACTTCTTTTTGCTGTGCTTTGTAAGTGTTTTCAAAATGTGTCTTAAGTAATATTTTCTTATCTTTATCTCTACCATCAAATGTAGTGATACCTGATAAATCTCCATTAAGTACACTTTCACCTTTATCAACCCATTGAGAGTATATTTTATCTTTAATAGCATCACTTTTAGCCTTAGCTTCTACCTTGGTTTTCTTGTCTAGTGTCTTCTCATCTCTCGATTTCTTAGCATCAGAATCATTGATAAATGTAACATTATCCCCATTATGAGTATACTTAGGTGATCCTTCATAACTATTGCCCAGGTATGCTCTTATCTTTCCGTACAATGTTTCAGTACCTTTACCATGCTTAACTTTAGGCCCTACATTTCTACCTCTAAGTGTGATAGTAACCCCATCAGCTTTTAATTGATTTATAGTTTTACCTAATTCACCTTCCTTTAGCTCATTAAGTATCTTGTTAAGTTGGTTTTTACCAGTTTGTGTATCTGGAAGGGCAGGTAGATTTAATACAACTCTCTTAGCGCCACTAGTATTGAATACTTCTGGAGATTGCTCTCTAAGAACATTGATCTCTTTAGTATCCTTACCAACATGAAGTATCTTGGCACCGTCTACGTTAATATCCTTTGTTAATATCTTTATACTCTTCTTAACAGCTTTAGGTACTTTAGCAATCTCAGTATCAACTACTACATCACTATCGGCAGCAGATTTAATCCCCTTCTCTTTGAGCTCAGTAGCAATTCTAGTTAACTGCTTATCAATACCTGCTATATTCCTTTCTTTAGCTTCTAATATCTTTCTACTAGCATCTTGTATTCTATATAAAGTCTTACCTTTCTTAGTATATGTCTCAGTATTTACTTTGAACTCATTATTACCTATCTTAGCTTTATATTGTCCTTTGATAGCTCCTCCAGGAAGCCCTTTAAGCACATCTTTATTATAGTCATTAATTGATGCTTCTACATCATCTATTAAACTACTACCTTCAGCTAAGAACTTTGCCTGACTCTTTCTAAACTTCTCTAATTTACCTACTAGCTTCTCCACTTTTCTAGGATCTGGCTCAACAGAGTTTAGTATACTAATTGCAGCCTTACCATAGGTTTTATACCCTCCAACTGACTTAGTAGCCTCGAGTTCTACAGCATCATAATCTTTTACGATCTTATCAAAGTGTTCAGCAGTGATACCATATTCACCAGCTACTTCTCTTAACTTGGCTTCTAGTGTAGTGGGTATTATACCATTACCAGCACCTAATGCATCATCTATAGCATCTTCAACCATAGCTTTAGACCCAAGTGTCTTAGTAAGTGCAGCAGTATCCATTTCTTCCATGGCTTTAGCAACATTAGCTTTCATTCTAGTAACTTTAGCAACAGCTGCAGCATAATCCTTATGTCCTTTAATATCCTCTACAGAAGCTTCCATATTATGTAGTTGGTCCATAGGAAGTATTTCATCATCAGGCATGTTGATAGCTGCTTTAGCTATGTTATCTTTCTCAGTTTGGCCTATATCAGCCTTAGGTCTACTAGGTGTGGCTTCTTGCACTTTATCTATAACTTTGCCTACGTTAGTAGGTGTAATGGTACCAAGGGCAGCACCGCCACCTGCCATAGCACCACCCATACTAAGCCCAGTCCCAGCTGATACAGTATCACTTGCATCCCATGATGTAAACTCATCTTCAAATGTAGTCTCTTCTTTATTCATAAGAGCTTTGTCTACTTTATTCTCTGCAACTTCCTGAGCACCCTCATAACCAGCACCAACTACAGCAGTACCTACTTTTTGTGACTTAGTAGTAGCAGTAAATGACTTTCCTACAGTCTTTAAAAATAACTTCTCAGCAGCCATAGTAGCTAAATCAGCAGAAGCAGACTTTAATACCCATTCATCTGATGGCTCTTTACCATATTTAGCTTTGTAGTCATCATATCTCTTACCAGTTCTCTCTAATGTAGCTAACGGTATACCAGCATATGGGATAGCAATCATTGTCATAGTACCCATTGACTGCCCAATATGCACATCTAAGTGCTTTAATGAGCTGAATATAGTATCTGTTAATCTATCAATTTCAGAGTCATACTCTTTCTCAGTAATATCTTGTAGCTCTTTATTAGCAATTCTCTTATTTCTTTGATTAACACCAAATACTTTATCTGTCTTATCAGTATTAGACCAATCTTTAGTAAACTTACTAACTGCCTTAAACCATGGAGCATCTTCATACTCTTTCGGAGTAATAACATCTAATAATTGATGACCAGCACTAGCAAATGTACTAACTATGCTTGATTGGGAATTATCAATTAATTCGCCAACAGTACCATCATCTGGACTATCAAATAAGTTATTCATTTTTAACGGGTCTGTAACTTGATCAGCCATCTTAGTTAAAACAGGTGTATATCCACTTGCCTTACCATCTACAACATGTGGCATATAAGCATTATTTGGTAATAAATCTTTCTTTATCTTATAGTCTATATTCCACATAGGAGCATTAGGAGTAGTATACTCACTAATTCCAGGTCCGAAATCAGCTCTATTTTTATCTATCTCTGGAATAGTAACACCAGCGACTCTATTGTTTATTTGGCCTTTGTTTGAATGCACGTTATACTCTAGTTGAGTCGCAGTATCATATGGCAGCTCTATGTCTAATAATGCCCCATCTTGTGGCGTAACTCCCCTAACTCCTGGTCTGCCATCATAGCTACCATATGCTCTCTTATCCATATATCTATTAAGGAATGGATCACTATTATCACTTCTAGCAAGTCCTAGTTTATAATTCCCTTCTCTTGTGTTGTCTATATAGAGGTTACGAGTGTTAGCTTTCCCCCATCTATTAGTATCCGTATAGTCTATCTCTACTGATGGATCAGCATATGTGCCATCTTCATTTAATGTTTGAAAATCATATTGAAACTTAGTACCATCTGGTCTAGTATGTATTTGTTTATCAACTGCAGAAGATAATTCAGTCTGTAGGTCCAGTGCAGTTTTAGTATTAGCAAGGTGTGGTTCTAGCCTAGCTACCTTATCTTGTTTAGCTTGTGCCAGTACGTCTGCTTTATTAGGTTCCTGTGAAAACTCAGGAGTATCAAATAGTGTTGCCATTTATGTGCCTTTATAGGTATTTTATATACTATATTAGCACATATAGGCTTAAAGTGAGGTTACTTGAACTTACCTAGAATTTTTCCAATAGCATCTTCCATACTAGGGTATTTAGACTGCAAGTCTCTTAGCCTTTTTATATCAGAAAATGATATGTCTTTTTTAGAAGCAATAGCTCCTATTTCATTACTTATTCTTTTAAACAGTTGTTCCCTAGCTGATCCTTTACTACCTCCTGATAAAATAGCTGTACTCCCTTTAGTAACAAATCCGTCACCTCTGGTAATCCCTCTAACTTTATCAAGCTGCTTCACTGTCTTACCACCCAGTAGTTTGCTTGCAGCTTTTATACCAGTCTGCACAGGTCTACCAACGGGAACGAACATAACTGACATATCCTCTAGTGGAGCATCACCAAGCTGCTCATTCAGTGTATCCATTTCAGCAGGTGATAGGTATCCCGGCTTAGTAGGTTTTGGTCCTTCCAAGTGCATATTATTTGGTGCACCTGGGGTAGTTACTCCTTTTGAAGTATTCTTAGGAAGTATGGGCTTCTTTTTAGGAAGTGGATCGGATAGTATATAGCCTTTCTTAGGATCTAATATAATCTCCATACCACTTTTCTTAGCATCATTTAGTGCATCACCAAATGCTATTCTATCTCCATTACTGCTCAGCACTTTGGGACCATATGCGTTTAATTGATTAACCCCTAGTTCCTGGTCTCCGTCTTCAGCCCTAACAGAGTACATTATATCTTTTATAACTTGTGCAGGTACATTAGCAGCTTTTGCGTATTTAGCCCAGCCCATTGCTTCCTGTGTGTCATCTTTTCCAAATATACTTGCGCCAAATAAGTTAGCATCTATAGGGTTAGTGGCTAGGTCTTTCATTATATCATCATAACCTTTATTCAAGTTATTTGTACCTTTCTTACCTGTATATCCACCAGTACTTCCTTTAGGAGTAGTGAATGAGCCCAGCTTAAACCCATTATCAATAAGTGTCTGAGCCTGTATAGGATCCTTAGCTTTTACTTTCTGTACAATACCAGTAGCAGGATCTACTTTAGAATAGTAGTTACCGCCATATGCTGCTATTTTTGGCCTATCAAATAGCTTAGTGTACGGATTATACGTGGTTTTGTCAAGTATAAACCCACCAGAGCCTTTTTGACTATCTTCTATAAACTTAGCTCTCTTAGCATGTGGCAATGTGTTAGCTTTAGCAAGTATTTCTAGTGTATAATTTTCCCTAGCTTCAGTGGCGGCATCTTTGGCTCTCTTGTCAGCTAGTATAGCATCTTGTTGAGCTAATCTTGTCTGCTGATCTCCATACTTAGTAGTAGCTAATACTTGTTGATTCTCATATCTAAGATCCATTTCTTGTTCTCTGGCTAGTCTATGCTTTTGTTCAGAGGCATATCTAGCTTCTTCGTCAGAACGTGTCTGATTATTAGCAAGTATTTGTTGTGTATTCTGCAGAGCAGCTTGCAGACTTCTGTCCGCTTGTATAAAACTACCTACTGGTATTAATTCTGGTCCACTAAATCCCATATTATGCTCCGTATGCTTTTCTATAGTTTTGTGTAGCCTTTAAATCATCTCTTGATGCTAATAAATTCTGATCCATAACTTCCATCTTCTTCTTATTTATTTTCTTATTATCAAAGTATGATGCTAATCCTAATGCTAGTTGCCCTGCACCTAGTATGTTTTTCCAACCCTCGTTACCCATACCTAAGAACTTGCCATCTCCACTCTCTTTTTTAGTGGTAGCTAGTCCACCTAATGACTCTTGTGTAGCAGATGTAGCAGCTGATAGGTCTTGCATACTATATGTGCCATTACCATTACTTGCGAAGTCCATATCTTGCTGAGCTAACATAGAACTTGCATAACTTGGGGATGACGGACCATTACTAATATTTGTATTAGTGGCAGCTAGTCCTTGTGCAGAAGTGTTTACTGGTGCTGATTGGTACTTACTAGTAGTCCATTTTGGGTTATTAGTCTTAAATCTATTAATTTCATTAGCATCAAAACTAGTCTCGAAGTTTTGACGTGTCATACCTTCTATAGTACTACCGTGTACTATGTTCCCATACTTATCTATATATGTAGCCATGTTGTGTCCTTTTATTTGTATTTACTAGTCTACTATAATTCTACTTAGCATATCCTTATAGGATACCATCCATATAGCCATAGTTGGAGAACTCGTCATATTGAGATGCTACTTCTTCATAAGGATCTCTCTCGCATTCTCGCAGTGCATATTCATAGCTATCACCATACATGAACCTGAATTTTGATTCATACAGTTCAGCATCCTCTGTTGTATCGTCTAGCTCCTTCTGCCTAGCTTCCATAGTACTAGTAAACTTATACGCATCTATACTTGCTTGTACTTGTAATACTGTATTAGCTATTGATATTGCAAACGCTACTACTGATGTTGTAGTAGCAGCCTTACTCATAAAGCTAGCGTAGCTACTGCCTAGGCTAAGTAGTGCAGCCACTATCTGAGCATTCCTAGCTCGTTTCCCGTTACCGAATGCTCCTGTAACTACACCTATTGATATTGCTGCTCCTGCTATGGCCATTGCCCATAACCATGTGCTACAGCCTGTACATCCAAAATAAGTAGCTACAACTATGATTATTATTGTTATCAATGTGTCAAATTCACATACATTTTTCATTACAGTATCTAAGTCTAGTCCCATAGTGAATACTATAGCAATTTCTTGTGGACTAAGGGATCTTAACCACTCCGCATCTATCTCGAAGTATCTATATGTTATAGTAGTGTACCCTGGTACGGTATTACCATCATTATCTGTAGTTGACTCTGTGTATACCACATTTTTACATCCATACATACCATCGTATGGGTCTAGCAGATCATACTCTGTATTATACTTACTATCTAAGCTGACTACGTCTTTAGTATCTGCAAACATTGTCACGTAGTCCTTACCTTCCATATTACTAGAGTATGGATCACATAAGTGTGCTTTTTTAGTAGTACTTTCATTGAAATCTTTCTCACTAACATACTCAAATTTAGTAGGTAGTACTTTTTTGAATATCTCAGCTCTTGTTAATCCTGGGTACTTTATATCATCTTTA
>Ga0256837_1000417_pt1 | contig 36471 bp, 44 predicted proteins | sample 4562384metaG_FD_185976 | JGI IMG/M metagenome (GOLD analysis project Ga0256837, IMG submission 185976) | Hydrothermal vent microbial communities from Guaymas Basin, Mexico - 4561-384 | ecosystem: Environmental > Aquatic > Marine > Hydrothermal vents | place: Mexico: Guaymas Basin | collected... | reverse complement strand
AATACTCTCATCCATTTAGCAAACTGAGTAATCTCTACCCCTGCTATCTCCTCAACTGCTTGCGCATAGCCTATCATAGAGTTTATATTGTCCATAAAGCAAAGTCGTTCAACTGCAACAATAGCACCTATAAAATCTTTTTTTGTTACAAGATGTTCTAAAGCTCTCCAAACGAAACCAATATCAGGGTCGATTCCTATAATATCCTCTCCATCACAATGAACCTTTAGTCTTATTGGACCACTTGCAGGGTGTGTTGGTCCCCAGTTTAAAATCATCTCTGAACTATTTGGAGTGATTTTATTTTGATTTTGTTCCTCTTCTTCTTCAAAAGATTTTGTTATAAAATTGATATTTTCAACTGTATTATTCTCATGACTCTCCCAATCAAAATCTTTTCTAAAAGGGAACTTATCATAAAAATCTTGTGAGATAATAATATGTCGTAAATCGCAATGACCTAAAAAATCAACCCCAAACATAGAAAAACATTCTCTCTCACTCCATAAAGCACCTTTATAAATATCACTTATAGATTCTATTTTACAATGCTCTATCTCTCGTGGAATATCTACTTTTAACCAACAGTTTCGTTTAGTTTCTAAATCTTCAAAAAAGTAGTTTATCTCTATCTTATTTTCATCTATAAAATCAGTTGGTGATATAGTAGAGATAACTTTTAAACCATTTTGTTTAAGTAGTGTTGATATAGCTTTTATATTTGAGCTGTGTTGTAGTTTTACTTTTATCCAAGTGGTTTTATAGTTTTCTAAAAATTCTATATCAAAATTATTGAATATATCTTTTAAAGTTTGCATTTAGTATCTCATCTCTTTCCATAGTCCACCAGTACTTGCAGCACTTGGAATTTTATCTTTCATCTTCTTCTTAATCTCTTCAAGTCCTGCAATAATTGCTTCAGGGGTTGGAGGACAACCTGCTACAAAAGCATCAGCAGGAAGTATTTCGGTAGGATTTTTTATAACTGCAATAGAGTCATTGTATGGTCCACCATCAAAAGCACAAGCCCCAAGAGCTAGTATATATTTTGGCTCTGGCATTTGAGCATAAGTTCTTATAAGTGCAGGTAGAACTTTTTTGGTTACAAGTCCCGTGATTACTAATATATCAGCTTGTCGTGGTGTTGGAGTAGGTAGATATCCGTATCGTTCCCAATCATATCTAGGACCCATGGCAGCTGCCATCTCTAGAGAACAACATCCCGTGCAAAAGTGTGCCATCCATAAACTTTCACTTTTTGCATGAGCAAAAAAATCAAATATTTTAAGCATCAGTTGTATCCTTATTAAATTCCCTCATAGATATAAAAATAGCTACTGCCATAATTGAAGCAAATACTATAGCTATAAGTTGAGAGTGTAGTGTAGTGCTATAAACAAAAAGTGTAAAAAATAGTCCTGTCATATCAGCTACTATAAACATAATAGCAAACATAAAGAAAGCAAAATTTGCTTTTGTAGGTTGTGAACTACTAGGTGGTAATCCACATTCAAAATGCTCATTTTTTATTTTACTAGGAGCATAAGGAGCTATTAAAATACCTATAAAATAGATACAAAAAATACTAAATGATATACCTAAAGTATATATTATAAAAGTTTCGATGATTTGTTCCTTTGGTATTTAACATTATTATATCAAAAACTCATTAAAAGGATTGGATTTAAAATTATATTTTATACTAATATTTTACATTACTCTATAAATAGTAATGTAAAATAAATTTTAATACATAATTACTTATTATAATACCATTGGTTGGTATATATTTTGAGGAGCATTTCTCATTGGGTTAAGCTCAAAATGTATAATTTCATCAGTTAATGTAGTTTTCTGAGTTGCAGATTTAATTATAATACCACTCTTAAGTTCTATTAATTTTAAGTATAAAATCAATTGTCTTTGAGTAAAAGCATAAGTACCAACTAGTGCATAAGTATTTGAATTCATTGAATCATTTTTAATTTCATTTGATTTTCTAGTTAATAGTTTAGTACCCTTTGCCCCAATTTTTAAAACTTTTCCAAATTCAATCTCATATATTGGTATATTATATTTTTGTGTTACATGTGTTTTTAATTCATCAGATAACATAAATCCTAACTCTGAAAAGTTTTCTAAATCTTTTAAATTAACAAAATCTGTAATATAAAGAGGAGCAAATTCTTTGACATCCTTAAGATCAATTGATAGTTGCTCTATTAATTTTTCCGTTAAGTCACTAAAGTTTGTTACAGATGTAGAATGTCTATACTGAAATTTATATGAATCAACATATGAATTTACACCACACCCTGAAAGAAAAATTAAAAATGTTAATACAGTGATGAATTGTTGCATATTCCGGCTTTACATTGTTGTGTTGGACAAGTTAATGGTGAACAACTATCAGGGACAATACTTATTTTAGGAGTTTTTTTGTTATTACATCCTGCTTTTCCACAAGTTATTGTCTTTTTTATTTTAGTTTGTTTTTTTGAACACATGTCAAATAGTGAACAATCAATTGGTTTATATATAACTCTTGCTGTAGATATTACTGCACCTGTTTCAGAGTCTAAAATTCTTGCATTTATTAGGATTGTTTCCTTTTCAAATTTAACATATGTTCCAACTACAATATAGTTAATATCACCTATATAATCTTTTAAACGATCAACATCTCTTGTTATATGAAATTCACCATCTTCATTTACTGAAACAGCATCTTGACCTCTAAAATCTGAAACTTTAAATTTTCTTATATGTAGTTCATTGAACATACTTTCACTTACAAGTCTACCAAAAGTTGTTGTTTCATCAAAATTATTCAATCTTACAAATGAAGTAAGAATAATACTAGTATTTTTTGTTTTTGCAACATTACTAATTAATAGCTGATCTGCAATTGCAACAATTGCACCATTAAGATTTTGATAAATATTATCAACATTTGCATAAGGTTTTGAGTAATCGGAACTACGAACTTTATTTAGAACATAGTTTTCGTAAGATGATGCTTTATCATATTTAGAATAACAACCAGTTAAAATAAATATAAAAAGCAATGAAGATAAGTATTTCATAAAGCCTCTTTAATATTTGTAAAATTTGAAATATTTTACAACAAACTTTATAAAATAGTGGTTAAATAAAATTATAAATAATTTTATTTAACTGGAACAAATTGAGTGTTTACTATTATATTTTTATTACCAATCATTTTTATTCTTGATAGTGTAGGTAAAATTGATGCAATCTTATTTTTTCCTAATTGTACAATATCATTATTTCTAATCTCTTTAATTTGAATCATACCTTCTTTAAATTTAACAATATCTCTAGTTAAACGCACTAAATCTTCAACAGAAAAACAAGATATCTCATCTTCCATATTAGGCAATGGTGAAAAGATCATAGTATATTTGTTTTCTTTAAGATCTCTAATTATTAACTTATAACGTCTTGATTGTTTTTCTTTATGACTAAAAGGAAATAATATATTTAAAAATTGATCTTTTCCTGAATTATCATAAGTAAATGATATATTTCCTTTTTGTAATAATTTTAGAATTTCATTTTTTTTATTTAATCCTAATAAAGTTTCAGCATCAGCATCATGGTTATAACTAATTGCGTCACCAGTTAATTGTTTATCATGTGCACCTTTAAATGCAATCATAGGTATTGAAGATGTTTCTTGACCTTCAGTTTGAAAAGAAACAATTCCACTTAAACTTTGACTATCAACACCGTGTAAACTTAAATTCTTAAGAGATATATTTCCTCTTTCTAAAGCATTCCATCTTTCAACTAAAACATTTTTATTAATTTTTTGTGTTGAACCTTCATAAAATTGTGCTATAGGATATATCTCTATATATCCTTTTGCAAAATCAATATTTTCCTTTTGTACTTCTTTTATTGTATATGATTTACCCTCTATCTCAACATATCCTTTTGCCATATCAGCATTTCTGTAATTGGAATTTGCACTATGTTGATTTAAATTTTGTCCTTGTTCTAATGTTTTTAACGCAGATGGATGATTTGAATCATCAGTACTAGTTAGATTAACAACTCCATTTTTAGATTCACAAACTTTTCCTGTCCAAACATCTCCTGGAGATAGAAAAATAGGAAAATCTACTTCATGTGATGCAATATGTTCTCTAAATACTACTTTTGCAAGTATTGAACTTGTTTCATTTGTATTGAAAACTTTGATTTTACTACAAACATCAGATTCTGCAATATATAAAGGGGCAATTAGAAAATCACCTGTATGATCAGTAGATAGTGTAACTTTGTCTGCAGATAAAGTTGAAGTTAATAGCAATGCACATAATGCACTTATTGTTTTTGTCTTATACATTTTATATCCTTAGTTTATTAATGAAATTTCATTTATTTGTTGATTTATAATTTTTCTTTTTTTATTATAGACAATTGGCATACTCATATTCTTAATATTCTTATTATTTGTTTTTTTAATTGCATATTGTTTAACAAAATAATTATCATGAGAAACAATATTTATTCTTCTTTGTCTTTTACAATTATTAAGTATTTTACAATCATCAGTATCATAATAAGACTTTGCTGAAGCAAGAATTTTACCTGTTTTATTATCCATTATTCTTGCATTTATAAGAATTGTATTTTCAATAATAGTATATGTTCCAACTAATATAAATGTGTTAGTAATGTCTTTTTTTAATAATTCAATATTTCGTGTTAAATAATATTCACCATTTTGATTTATTGATATTGTATTTTGTCCCCTAAAATCACTAATATTGAAACCTCTTGTAAATAATTCATCAAAAAAACTTTCACTTAATGTTCTACCTAAATAACTTGTAGTATCAAATTTATGAAGATTGACAAATGATGTAATAGCTATATTTTGATTGCTGCTATATTTTATTTTACTACTTATAAATAGTTTATTTGCTAAGTCACTTACAGTTTTGTCTAATTTAGTTTTATATGTAATAGGTATTTCTTCATTTGCACTTAACATTGATTGTAAGCTAAATAAAAAATAAATTATTGCGATTAATATTTTTGATGAATTTTTCATACTTTTCCTTTTTGTTGTATGAAATCTTATTGTAACATTTCTTAATATTAGATTAAAGTGAATATCAATTTCTTAAAATTAGATATATTTTAAACATTATTAAAGAATTAATGTAATAACATCAATCCAAAGGAGTAAATAATGAATAAGTTATTTAAATTAGGAATACTTTTTGTATTCGTGTTATCAGTTTCAGGTTGTAGTCAAAATAGAGCATATAAAACATGGACTACTGATCCATATGTACAAGATACATTTAATGAAAGTATTAATGATATAGCAAATCAACTATTGAAGAATAGTAGAATTAAAGTTAATGATAAAATTGCAATTGCATCATTTGTAGATCTTGATAAATTAAACAAAACTACACATTTTGGTAGAAATCTCTCAGAAAGTATGTTTGATGAATTACATGTAAGAGGTTTTAATGTTGTTGATGTAAGAGGTTCAAAAACTCTAAGAATTAATGCAACAGGAGAGTTTTTTATAACAAGAGATATAAGATTATTAAATCAAAAAAGAGTAGAGAATACATATATACTTGTAGCTACATATAGTAAATTTGGTAATGGTATTTTATTAAATGCAAGAATTATGGATAACTTGACTGGAGAAGTTGTATCAACAGCAAGAACAATTATTGATGTTAATGATTGTGATATATTTGAGAATTGTAGTAAAACTAAAGTTGTAGTTGAAAAAATAATTCCTAAGAGAACAATAAGTCTTTCTGATGCAGGTTGTTCATATGTTACATGCCCAACAAACTGTACATCAAATAAATGTGGTAATGACGAAAACTTAAATGTAAATGTTATTATGACGAAATCTATTCCAAAAGTAAAAGCTTGCTTAGGTTGTAGATAAACTAAAACTAAACTTCATCAGAGATTAATTTTTCTGATGAAACTTCTATATAACTTAAAATAATTAACTAATCAAATAAAATTAACAAACAATTAACATATTCAACTTGATTTAAATCAATTTCAGCTAAAATTCTCGTAATAAGTGACGTTTTGCGTGGCTTTATTTTAAACTTTAGGAGGATGTTGATGCAGAACAGTGCAGCAATTGAGTATGATTATTCAATAGCAAAAGCCTTTACTTTTGCAACAATTCTGTTTGGTATTATAGGTATGTTAGTTGGTGTTATTATAGCATTTCAACTTGCATTTCCAGAGCTAAGTAATTTAGCTGGAGAATATGGTACATTCAGTAGGTTGAGACCTTTACACACAAATGGTGTGGCATTTGGTTTTACGCTTGGTGGTGTCTTTGCTACATGGTATTATGTAGGTCAAAGAGTATTAAAAGTTTCTTTAAAAGAATCTCCATTTTTAATGGGTGTTGCGAAATTACATTTCGTATTGTATTTTATTACAATTCTTTTAGCAGTTGTTACTTTAATTTCAGGGATTACAACTTCAAAAGAGTATGCTGAATTAGAATGGCCAATCGATCTACTTATAGTAGTATGGTGGGTTCTATGGGGTGTATCTATTTTTGGATTAATCGGAATTAGAAGAGAGAGAACATTATATATCTCTTTATGGTATTATATAGCATGTTTCATTGCAATTGCAATGTTATACCTATTTAATAATATGGAAGTTCCTACAATGCTATTTGCTGGTGATGCTCCAAGTAGTATGATGCATTCAATTTCTATGTATGCTGGTACAAATGATGCTCTAGTACAATGGTGGTTTGGACATAATGCTGTTGCATTTATATTCACAACTCCTATTATTGCTATGATTTATTATTTCTTGCCAAAAGAATCTGGACAAAATGTTTATTCTTATAAACTTTCTATTCTTGCATTCTGGGGATTAATGTTTGTTTATTTATGGGCTGGTGGACATCACCTTATCTATAGTACTGTTCCTGATTGGATGCAAACTATGGGTTCTGCAATGTCTGTTGTTCTTATTTTACCATCATGGGGATCAGCAATTAATATGCTTCTTACTATGAAAGGTGAGTGGGGTCAATTACAATCATCTCCATTAATTAAATTTATGGTTATGGCTTCAACTTTCTATATGTTATCAACAATTGAAGGTCCAATCCAAGCTATTAAATCAGTTAATGCTATTGCTCACTTTACAGACTGGATTCCTGGTCACGTGCATGATGGTACTTTAGGATGGGTTGCATTTATGATTATGTCATCATTATTCCATATGGCACCAAGAATGTATGGTAGAGAGATCTATTCTAAATCATTAATGGAAACACAATTCTGGTTACAAACAACTGCTATTGTATTATACTTTACATCTATGTGGATTGCGGGTATTACACAAGGTATGATGTGGAGAGCATATGATGAATATGGTTCTTTATTATACTCATTTATTGATACTGTTACAGTACTACACCCTTACTACACTATTAGAGCTGTAGGTGGATTGATGTTCTTAGCTGGTTTCTTTATTTTCGCATACAATATGTATAAAACAGCAACTTGTGGTAGAGTTCTTGACAAAGAACCTGCAAACGCATCGCCTATGGGCGCTTAAGAGAGAGGGGTTAATATGTTTCATTGGTTAGAACAAAGACCGTTTTTCTTTGCGGTATTCACATTTTTATTTGTTGCTTTTGCTGGTATTATAGAAGTAATTCCTGATTTTGCAAAACAATCACAACCTACAGTTGGTACTAAACCATTCTCTGTTTTAGAGTTGGCTGGTAAACAAGTGTATATAAAAGATAGTTGTAATGCATGTCATTCACAATTAATTAGACCATTTAAATCAGAAACTGATAGATATGGTATGTATTCTTTAAGTGGTGAGTATGCTTATGATAGACCATTTGTATGGGGATCTAAAAGAACTGGTCCTGATTTACATAGAATTGGTAACTACAGAACTACAGATTGGCATGAAAACCATATGATGGAGCCGTCATCAGTTGTACCTGGTACAATTATGCCTGCATACCCTCATATGTTTACAAACAAAGCTGATATTGCTACTGCATATGCAAATGCAAATACTCAAAAACAAGTATTTGCAGTACCATATGATAAAGCTGGTAATCCTAAATTAGGTTCATGGAATGATGCACAAGCTTTAGCTTTAGAAGAAGCAAAAGCTATTGCTGCTGACATGAAAAATGAAAATGTAAAAAATGCAGTAGCAAATGGTGAGATTCCAGAAATTGTTGCGTTGATTGCATACTTAAATTCTCTAAAATAAAAGGTTTAAAATGGAATACGAAACATTATTAACGATACAAGGTTATGCTAAGTTTACTTTAATGGCTATCGTTTTTATCGTATTCTATAGTTATGCTTACTCATTGTATAAAAGGGATAAAACAGGGGAAAGAGACTTTGAACAGTACTCTAACCTTGTCCTTGATGATGCAATTGAGTCTAAACCTTTAGAAAATAATAGAGAGATAAAAAAACTTGAAAAAGATGATGAAAATCAAATTTTAGAGAAAGATAAAAAAATAAAAAAAGGAGATAGCTAGTATGAAATCTATGGTATTAGGTGGTATTATACTTATCGTTGCATTGATGGCTGGTACATACTTCATGGCAGGGGATTCATTTCAACTGGGTGAAGATTATATCAATGACCTTACAATGCTTGCAGGTGTTGCAATTATTGGTATTACAGTATTTGTTGCATTAAAGTATGTAAATCAGATTAAGAATGATACAGCTACTGGTGAGTTAAAAGAGGAAAATTGGGATGGTATTGGTGAATACGGTAACAATATTCCAACAGGATGGGGATTGGCTTTTATAGGTACAATCATCTGGATGTTATGGTACTTTTATGTAGGTTATCCTACAAATCAATTCTCTCAAATTGGTCAATACAATGAAGAGACTTTAGAGTATCAAAATAAATTTGAGAAAAAATGGGACAATATCTCTAAACAAGATTTAGTAGGTATGGGTCAATCAGTATTTTTAGTACAATGTGCACCTTGTCATGGTGTAGATGCTGAAGGTATTAAAGGTAAAGCTCAAGATTTAACAAGTAGAATTGCTAAAGAATCAGTTCTTGAAACAATTAAAAATGGTGCAAATAACTTTAAATCTGCATATCCAGGTGGTATGCCAGCTGGTATGGCTTCTGGTGCTGATGCTGAAGAGATCGCTACTTATGTAGCTGGTGGATTCAAAGGTACTGCTCCTGCTTCATTTGCTGCATGTTCATCATGTCATGGTGAAGATGGTAAAGGTATGGATTATGTTGCACCAAATATTAGAACTTATGGTGATAAAATTGTAGCAACTGTACTTAAAGATGGTAAAAAATCAACAATTGGTACTATGCCTAGTTTTGATGGTAGATTATCTGAAACTCAAGTTAAAGCTGTTGCTAATTACTTAAGAAGTATAGGAGAATAAGATGGCATTACCTGTAAAAATGAATGATAGTGAAAGAGGTATAATGGCTCTTAATGGTCTTACTGGTGGAATTATTGCAACTGTATTGTTGCTTTCAATTTTGGCAGTATTAACTATAAATGCTATTTCAGTTCAGTCTGCAAATGCAGAGAATTATTATGAGGTTAACCAAGATTTACATGCATTAAAAATGAATAGTCTTGATAACCACAAAATGTGGATAAACAAATAAGGAGTCGATGATGGATAGAGTAATTGGAGTATTATTAGCTGTTTCAGCTGTAGTAACAATAATGTTATCATTTTTAGACCCTACTAAAGTATTTGTTGGGTAATTATTGATAATTACAATATAAAAAGGGGAGGTGTTAATTCATCTCCCCTTTTTTAATTTATAATGTATTAAGTCAAAAGGATGTAACATACCTTTTTATAAAGGATTTGATAGTGAAATCAAAAATATTTTTATTGTTATTTGGACTTACAAGTCTAATAGCAAATTCAACTAATACATATGTGTTAGCAGATGGTGGTATCTTAGATCAGAGAGCTCAAGAGAAAATCAAAGAGATTGGTGATGAAGTAAAAGAGAAACTACATATAAATATGTATGTTGATCTAAAAGGTAATAATGGTATAGATATAGATCTACCTAGAGATACTAGAGTTAAACTTATGAGAGAAAAAGAGCTTATGATTACAAAAAATCTTAAAGCTCCTTATGCAGTTTTAGTTCTTTCAATTGATCAAATGTATACTTCAATTTTGATGTCTGATGATTTGAAAAATATTATAGATAAAGATGAGATTTTAGGTGGTTATGTTATACCTTTACTTGCATCTAAAGATAAAAATACTTTAATTGCAAAATCAAGTGCAGCAGCACTAAATGGATTTGCACAAATTGCAGATACTTTAGCAGAGAGTAAAAATATAAAATTAAAATCAAGTATAGGAAATGAAGGTAAGATAACAAGTACTGTATGGAAAGTTTTTATGTATACAATGGTAGTATTTGGAATATTATCCTATATAGTAATTATTATGAGAGAAAAGAAGTATAAAAATATGACAAAAGAAGAGTTAAGAGAGTTAGAAAAAAATGGAAAATAAAACAGAAAATAAACCAATGCCAAAATGGTTAATATATGCTCTTTTTATACTTAAATTTATTATTGGTTTATATTTAATATATTGGACAATATATATGACACTGCAGTCTGATGTAGGTAAAGATGTAGATAATGCATTTTTAAGTACTTATCATCATATTGATGATGATTTTAATAAATTAGTTATCGATAATAATTTATTTGAAAAAGAATATAATGTTAAATTTGAGCTAAATGATGAAACAATTATTGGTTTAACATATAATGATATTTATCTATCTCAAAGAGTTATTCAAGATAGAAAAATAAGAAAAAATATTTTAAAAGTTGGTGATAATACTTTTAAAATAAGTGTTCAAGATAAAAATGGAAATATGATAAAAAATGATCATATTGAGATATTGATTACAAAAGCTACTAATCATACCGAAGATGTAAAACTAAAGTTTATAAATGAAGATACTAAACATTTTAATATAAAAAGTAAAGGTTATTGGAACATAACAGGTACTATAAAAGTTAAAGATAAAATTGGTAAATTTTATATAAAAACAAATGCAAAAAACTATATGCAATAACTCTTTAACAGTATTCCCAACAGCTAGATCTGTTCGGGAATATATTAATAACTCCAAATCAAAAAATCAATTACTACAAAAGATTATACCAATAGGTGAATTGTTTCAGTTAAGTGTACTTCATAAGATAAAAAAAAACTCAATAGATAAAAATCTAAAAATAATATACTTAAAAGAGGCAATTTTAAATAGTGATATTGAAAAGTTAGGCTTGAGTAGAGATTTTAGTACTTTTTTAAAACAGAGTGAATATATATTTAGATTTTTTTTAGAAACAGCTAATGAATATGTTAAATTTGAAAGTTTGCTTGAATCGGATACTTATGCTTTATATAGTGACCATATTGAGGTATTGCAAGAGGTTTATATAAATTATACTAAGTTATTAGAAAAAAATAACTATACTGATAATATTTTGATGCCCAATGAGTATCTGATAAATATTGATTATATACAACAATTTGATTTTGTTACTATTTATCTTGAGGGATATTTATCGAGTTATGAATTTAAAATTATAAGAGATATATCAAAAATAGTAAGCTGTAATATTAAAATATCATTTAATCAATTTAATGAAAAAAACTTTTTACTTTTTAATAAAATAAAAGATAATTTAAAAACAGGGCATAGTTATACTATAGATTTAACAAATGAAAAAATTATAGATGAGAAAAAAACTGATTTTTTTACAAAGAGTGTAACTATATCTCCAATGCCTTCACCCCTAGATCAAATTGCCTTTATAAAGTATCAAATAACTAAAATGATAGATGATGGAATAGCAGCTCAAAAGATTGTTGTAATTACCCCTAATGAGAAGATAACAAAGATGTTAGAGTTATTTGATATAGAACATTATTTTAACTTTGCAATGGGTAGAGGTATTAGAGATCATAAAATACTAGAAGTGATAAAATTAATCAATAAAATTCTAGTTGATAAAGAACCAAAAGATATACATAAGTTTAAATTTTTAGATTTGGATGAAGAAAAATTTATAAATATATTTAAGAATAATTGGAAAAAAGTTATTACAATTGATTTATTTAATGATATTACTACATATTTATTTTCATTTGTAATTGATGAAGATATTATAGAAAAATTAGAAGCTGAACGAAATAGTTTGGAGTTATTATTGTTTGTAAATATTAATGATGATTTTGAAAAAATTTTAGTTAAAGATTTTATGAAATTATTGCAAAATCAGATATCTACAATCAGTATTGATGATGTTTTTGGTGGAAAAATAACTGTTTTAGGGATACTTGAAACTAGATTAATAACATATGATGGTGTGATAGTTATAGATTTTAATGATGACAAAATACCAAAAATCAGTATAAAAGATAAATTTATCTCTTCAAATTTAAAAGAAAAGGTAAATCTACCTACGTTAACAAATAGGGAGAATTTACAAAGATATTATTATAATAGTGTTTTTAGTAGAAGTAAAAGAATTGCATTGTGTTATGTAGATGATGATAGCTCCGTTATGAGTAGATTTATTGTTCAACTATTTCCAAACTATAAAGATTTAATAGTTAAAAAAGATTATAAATCTATTTTATATAATAAGCAAGTATTAAATCATTTTTCTAAAGATATAGTTGTTGATATAGATTTATCAACTCGTTCATGGTCAGCTACAAGTTTAAAAACATATTTAAGTTGTAAAAGAAAATATTATTTTAATTATATATCTAATATAAAAGATCATAGTATAAGTATAAAACCAGAGCCATTTGAAATTGGTAATATTATACATAATGCTTTAGAAGATGCAGTTAAGCAAAATAGTTTAAATACTATTTTTTTAAATAATTATTTAAGTAGCTATCAAAAAACAAATCCATATTTAGTTTTAGAATTAGAATTATGGAAGAAAAAACTAATTAATTTAATTGAATTTGAAAGAATAAGAGAACACAATGGTATAAAGATATTTCAAGTTGAACAACCATTTAATATAAACTATAGAGGTCTTAATATCAAAGGTAAGATTGATAGAGTGGATAAGTATTTGGATAATAGTTATGAGATACTTGACTATAAAACATCATCCTCATTAAAAATTGATACAATAAAAAATTATGAAGATTCTGTAGATTTTCAATTAGAATTTTATCAAATAGCTTCAAGAGATAAGATGATTAAAAGTGTTGGTTACTTTGATTTAAATAGTTGTAGTATAAAAACTGAAGTTGTTTTAGATGAAAAGCTCGATCTGTTAAATTTACATCTTGATGCTTTAAAAACAACAAAAGTAGATTTTAAAAAAACTGATGAGTTATCAAAGTGTCAGTTTTGTCAATATAAAACAATATGTGATGTATAAAATATGATAAGAAAAACATTTAAAAAAGTTGGTAAAACAAAAAAATTAAAACCTTTTTTAGAAAAGTACAATATCCCTTCAGATTATTTATCTGTAACAAGAAGAATGACAGCAAAAGCTGTTTTTATTGGATTATTTATTGCTTTTATACCAATGCCTATGCAGATGTTAGCAGTAGTATTATTGATACCAATAATAAGATTTAACGTACCAATTGCATTAGCAATTTGTTGGTTATCAAATCCTTTTACAATGCCAATAATCTATTATGTAGAATATCTAACAGGAAGTTTTATTTTAAATATAGATGTTAGTAGTGTTGATATGAGTTTAGACTGGTTTAGTCAAAATTTTGAAAATATTTTTGTTCCATTGTATCTTGGTGCTGCAATTTATTCTATAGCTTTTTCTTCAATATCATTTTATTTAATAAATCATTATTGGAAAAGATCTGTTCATAAAAATAAAAAATTATATTTTAAGAACAGAAAATAGTATTAATAATTTGATTGAAGTTCAATAAGAGATTGTTTTACGATTTGTGAATGCTCTTTAACTTTTACTTTAGACCAAATAGCTGATATCTCACCTTTAGGATTAATAATAAAAGTTGATCTAACTACTCCCATATACTCTTTACCAAAAGTTTTTTTAAGTTGCCAAACACCATAAGACTCACAAACTTCTTTACTCTCATCAGATAATAAAGTTATACCTAAATCTTTTTTTGATATAAAATTTCTATGTTTTAAGCAACTATCTGGACTAACACCTAATATAACTGCATCTAGATCATCAAACTCTGGTTCTGCTTGTGTAAAATCACATGCTTGAGTAGTACATCCAGGTGTATTATCTTTTGGATAAAAGTATAGTACTATCCATTTACCTTTTAAATCTCTTAAGCATATCTCTACTTCATCTTGATTTGGTATACAAAATTCTGGTGCTTTATTTCCTATTTCTAACATTTTAATCCTTTAAAATTTTATTTTACTTTATTGCAATAAATGTTGCAAAATTAACCCACTTAAAAATACAATCAAAGTGTTTAAATCCAGCATCTATTATCATTTTTTTATTCTCTTCGTAACTATAAGGGATAAGAACATTTTCCAATGCTTCTCTTTTTTGTGCAATCTCAAATTCACTATATCCTTGAGTCTTTTTAAAACTATAATATTCATCAATAAATTGTTTATTTAAAATCTTATTATCTGTAATAACTTTTTCACTAAAAATAAATACACTTCCAAATTCTAATGAATCATATATCTTTTTAATAAGTTTTTCTCTTTGTAATGGTCTGACAAATTGTAATGTATAGTTTGATATTATCACATCTGATTTTTTAAAATTTATATTAAATATATCATCATGTAAAAATGTTATGTGATGTCCATACGCTTTTGTTTTTTGTTTTGCTCTTACAAGCATAGCATCCGAAGTATCTATACCTATTAAATTTAAATCTTTATTAGACTTGTTTGCAATATCAATAAGAGTAGATGCTGTAGAACATCCTAAATCATAAATAGTAGAATTATCTTTTATATACTTTAGTGCAAATGATGTTGTAAGTTCTAACATTTGTGCATAATATGGTACAGAACGATCAATCATATCATCAAAAACAGACGCTACACTCTCATCAAATTCAAATTGTTTGGTTATTGGTTTATCAAATACTTTATCTTTCATCAAAAGTATTGTATAATAATAAATATTTTAAAGTATTTAAAGGAACTATATAATGGCATTGTTTGGAAGTATAGGAAAAGCATTTTCCCCAGCTAAAATCAAAAAGAGAACATTTGACCCTGAAAAAATGTCTGTTGAAGATATATCAATACCTCTATGTTTAAGAAATTTAGATATAGATACTGCAAAAAGTATGGTTAATGAAGAGTTTGGAACATATCGTTCTTTAGGTTATAAAGACAAGCCTCTTGATCAGATTAAGTTTAAAGAATATCATTCGTACCAAATTGGAATAGTATTAAGATGTTTACAAGAAAATGTTGTATTCTTTTATCCTAAAATTGATGAAGTTTTACCCTCAATGGTAACATTTATAACAAAAAAGCAATTACATCTTAAAGTATTTGATATAGTATTTAGATTTGATAATATGGTAAATAAAGATGCATTAGCACAAGAATTAATTATTGATATGCAATGGACACCATTAGATATGGCATATTTACTACATTATTTATGTTTAGAAAATAGAATAATACCTAAAAAATAATACCTTAATAGGTATATTTTTTAGCTATATCTATATCATTTAGAATCTCTTTTTTTAAAGAAGAAAACTCTTCAAATTTTTTGTTATCTCTTATTTTTTTAAAAAACTTTATCTCAATACTTTTAGGTATAGTTACTTCTGATATATTATCTAAAATATGAGTCTCTACTGCAAATTTACCATCAGTAGTAACCCTATGACCAATAAAAGTAACAGAAGGATACGTGACATTGTTTAAAATTGTTTGAGTTATATATATTGCTTCTTTAGGAATAAGATAGTTTTTTATCTCTAAATTAATAGTAGGAACAAATTGTTTTTTTCCTAAACCTTGACCTTTTATAGGATAACCTTTTAATTTATATTTGTATCCTAAAAAATTATTTGCTTTAGATATTTCACCATCTCTTAAATAATCTCTTATAACTCTTGAGTGTACAGCTATATTATCTATCTTAAATTCATTTATAATCTTAACATCACCTTTGAAAAGATTTTTAAGATTTTGAATATCATATGCTGCTTTATATCCAAAATGAAAATCATAACCAACAATTATTTTATTTAATAATGGAAACTCTTGATATAAAAGTTTTATAAACTCTTCTCCACTTAAATGCTTAATATTTTCTAATGGATAAAAAAATATTGGATATTTAGTATGCTCCTCTCTTGCTGTAAAAGGTGAAAGGTTTGCATAAGAAGTTTGTATCACTACAATTGCACCATTTTCATCTAAATTTGAAAATAGCTGTTGATGTGCTAAGTGCATACCATCAAAACCACCAATTGCTATACTAGTAATTGTATTTTTTATATTTATTCCTTTTAATATAGAAGTTAAGTGTGGTATAATACATAAATTTAGATGAAAAATAGATATAAGGAAATAGTATCAAAATCAATATATATCAAATTGTAAAAAAATCAAATGATGGATTTGAACCATTGGTAAATGAATTTATAAAAATGTCTAGTAGATATGCTACAGTAGAGGTACATTCAATTTTTAATAAGCAAATAGGTAAGGCACAAACAATAGGTGAAAAAGAGGCTCAAAAGTCATATAATGATGTTTTTATTCCAAAGTTAGATAATGGTTATAATATAGCTTTAGATGTATTGGGTTCAAAAATGGATAGTTTTAAATTTAGTACATTTTTAGAAGATAAGATGACTGTTAATTTTTTCATAGGTGGTGCATTTGGATTTGATAGAGAATTTTTAACAAAATGTGATAAAGTAATATCTTTAAGTGAACTAACATATGCACATAAAATTGCTAATATAGTTTTATGTGAGCAGATATTTAGATCACTTTGTATATTGAATAACCATCCATATCATAAGTAATTTATATAAATTTAGTTAAAATAAGAGAAATTAATAAATGGAGAGCTAATCGTGGCTTCGAAGAAACAGATAGAAGAGTTAAAAGAGATTTTAATTAGTAGAGAGATAGAGATAAAAAGTAATATTAGTGATAGTATAGATAATATTTCAAAGTTGAATAATTGTGATTGTAAAGATGACTTAGATTTTGCAGAAGCAAGTAGTGATAGTTTTACATCTGGTATTATTGTACAGCAGCAAAAGCAAGAACTTAAAGAGATCGGTGAAGCTTTAAAAAGTATAGAAGATGGAACTTATGGTATTTGTGAAATGTGTGATGAATCTATCGCTATTGGTCGATTAAAAGCAAAATCTTTTGCAAAATATTGTACTGATTGTAGAGAGATACACGAAAATAATTGTCAATAAATTAAGGAGATAATAGTAATGGGATTAAAAAAATATATATTTGGATCGATAGTTTTAATATTTGTAATATTTGGATATGCTTTTAGTATAGAATCTGGTGATTATAGATTAGAGATATTAAATACAGTATTTATTTTACCTGTAGCAATATGGATAGTGTTGCCAGTTGCATTATTGTTTATAATGAGTGTTCTACATATGTTATTTTATGGATTAAAAAACTATTTTACATTAAAATCAGTAAATAAAGATATTGAATCTATAAAACTACTTTTATCTAAAAAAATAATGGATGAGGATGCATCAGTAGTTCTAAAAAATGAATCTTTTAAAGAGTTAGCAAAGATTATTAAGCAACTAAATATTGAAGTAAAAGGTGGAGATTTTGATTCATCTGATAAAAAGTTAGTTAATGCAATTGCTCAAGTTGAGAGTATAAAAAATGGTAAGTATATCTCAACTAAAGATTTAAAATTACAAAATAATAGTAAGATTATGAATCAAAATATTAAAAATAGAATTGCACAAGATGATAATTTTGCATTAGAAACTGTAAAAAAGAGTTCAAATAATTCTGCAGATGTAGTAAAAGTTGCTTTTGATAAAGTTCTTGAAACTAAATCTATGACAACTATTAAAAAAATTATTGATGTTGTAGAGTTTGATAAATCTATGATTATAGCATTGTTAGAAAAAGATGCTAAAGAGCAAAATGATTTTTCTTTAAGTAATGATATGATTTTAAATTTAGTTAAAAAAGTAGAATTTACAAATGAAGAGTTGATCAATATTGCTAAAAAATATAAATCTACAATGTCACCAGAACAGCTTATAAAACTATATGAAGATATATCTACATATAACGAAGACTATACAACTTCTTATCTTTATGTATTAACTCAATATGAGATGATTGATAATATGAGAGATATATTAATAAATAGTGAATCAACTGATTATACAGCATTTAAAGCTATAATTGATCTAAAAGATGCAGGAAAAAATACTTATTCTTTAGATACTCTTTGTTATAAATAATATTGGGAATCAATGCATAAACTATTAGATTTTTCTAAACCCGTAGTAGCATTAGCTCCTCTAGCGGGTTATACTGATCTTCCTTTTAGATCAGTAGTTAAAAATTTTGGTGTTGACTATACTGTAAGTGAGATGATAAGCTCAAATGCGTTAGCTTACAATAGTGAAAAAACATTAAAAATGATTCAAAAATCACAAAATGAAGATCCATATTTTGTGCAACTAGCAGGCAGTAAATCTGATATTATGCAAATTGCAGTTGAAAAACTAAATGAAGTAGATGGTATTGCAGGTATTGATTTAAACTGTGGATGTCCAGCTCCTAAAGTTTTTAATCATGGATCAGGATCCAATCTTTTAGGTGATCTTCCTAGACTTCAAGAGATACTCAAAACAATTAAAAAGTATTCAAATAAAACATATACAACTGCTAAAGTTAGAATAGGTGTTGATGAGAAAATACCTGTAGATATTGCAAAAGCTGTTGAGGATTGTGGTGTAGACTTTATTGCAGTACATGGCAGAACAAAAAAAGGTGCATATAAAGCTCCTGTTGATTATGATGCGATTGCAGCTATAAAAGAGGCCGTAAGTATTCCTGTCATTGCTAATGGTGATATAACGGATCTAATAAAGTCTAAATATGTACTTGAACATACAAAAGCAGATGGTATTATGATAGGTCGTGGTGCTATTGGTAAACCATGGATTTTTCACCAAATATCATCTGGAGAAGAATATATAAGTTTAGATTTGAAAAAGAAAATTATTTTTGAGCATTTTGAAAATATGATAAATTATTATAGTGACTACGGTGTAGTTATGTTTAGAAAGCATCTTCATACATATTCAAAAGGTTATGATAATGCTAATGTATTTAGAGAGAAAGTAAATACAACTGTTGAGCCAGAGCAGATGAGAGATTTAATAGAAAGTTTTTTTTAACAACTATTTAATTCCATATTCTGATATCGCTTGTAGTAGTTCGTTTACATTTATAGGTTTTTGAATATATCTGTATATTCCAATCTCATCAGCTCTTAAAAAGTACTCATATTCTCCATGTGCAGTTGTTAATATACATGGCATATCAGGGTCGATCTTTTTTATCTCTTTTGCCATATCTAGACCATCCATTTTAGGCATTTTAATATCTGTAATTACAAAAGATACATCTAAATTTTCTTTGAAAACTTCTAAGCCTTCTTTCCCATTAATTGCAGTTTTAACTTCACCAAAAACTTTAACTAATATTTTACTAAATGAATTCATAATTGCTTCATCATCTTCTACATATAAAACTTTTTTATTTTTTAAATGTTCTATGTTCATATATTATCCTTTGAGATATAAAAAAAGCTAAGTGGAAATACCACTTAGCTTTTAAAAGAAATTAATCTCTGCTTACCCTAAAAATGGGTTTGCATATAATGCAATTAAAGCAATTACAAGTGTATAAATAACTTGTGCTTCAATCATCGCTAAAGCAATGAACATTGTAGTCATAAGTTTTCCACCCATACCTGGATTTCTAGCAGTTCCAGCAATAGTTGCAGCAGCAGTATTACCCATACCAACAGCTCCACCAAGAGCAGCAAGACCAAGACCAACACCAGCAGCAAGTACTGAGTAAGCTTTCAATGTTTCGTTAGCTACATTTGCATCAGATGCGAAAGCAGCAGTTGCAATAGCAACCATTAAGAATAAAATTTTTTTCATTCTAATTCCTTTGTAATAATTTATTTTTTCAAAAGTGAGTTCGGCTAGCGTAAACAGAAACATAAATGTAACTGCCAATAACTATATAAATATAATTATTTTCCTACTTTACACTCTCAAGTGATGGCATTATATACAAATTTTAATTAAATGTCAAAATTATTGTCTTATTGAATAATCTTTTTAACAATATTATCAACAAGTTCATATCTACTTTCAAATCCAAACATTAAACTTTTTTTATGGTTTGCTTTTTGTATCTTTTTAAGTTCATCATTATTTATAAGTAATGCATCAACTTTAAATGATGTTGATCTATCATGTTCATCTTGTATTAGTGAAAAAGTATCTATAAGTTCTGCTGAATAGTTTGTTGACATTACAAATACTGCATTTTTGTAATACATTGCTCTAAGTACACTTTGAGAAAATAATAAAAGCTGAGTAGGTAAGATAAATATATCTGAAACTATAAAAAGTTCATCTATATCTTTATAATCTTCAAAAAATATAACTTTATATGGTAGTTTAGTTCTATTTACTTGAAGTTTTAGTTTTTGAATCTCTTTTGTTCCTGATTCAATCATAAGTACAAAATTTGTTTCGTACATACTATCTAAAATTTCAAATATTGATTTGATACCACTTAGTGCTAAATCTTTACCCTGAAAAAATATAATTTTAGTTTTTTTATCTATCTCAAATTTTTGTTTAAACTCTTTTTTTAGTTCTTTGTCATATGAGATACTATTATTTACATATGGATATACAACTTCAATTTTGTCACTATTTAATGCTGATAGTTTTTTCATTATTTTTAGTTTTACACCATTTGAATTTACAATAGTTTTTTTACTATTTTCAATCATATTTAGAGCATCATCATTTACAATACCTTGATGAAAATATATATCAGGATAAGTGATTTGCTTAAAAGTTAATTTAGATATTAATGATGGTTTTTTATAATATGTTACATCATATACTTTTTCAAGTCTTTGAGTTATTTTTGTTTTGTTTTTTATTGCTATTTTAATACTATTCATTTTTAAATAGTATTAAAATATTGTTTAAAGTATAGTTAGTTTCTAACTATTTATTGTATCAGTTTGATAAACTTCACTAGCAGTAGTTACTTTTGTTGTTTGGTAAGATATCTCACCTGCAATTTCAGATTCTTTCATAGTGATACCTTGAGGAATATTTTTACTATAAAGATTTACAGTACATTGTTTAAAATTTGGTTCAAAAAATATAAATAAAGGTGCAAATTTTTTTATAGAGTTTGCCAATTCAAAAAATAATAATTACTTATAAAATCACAATCTAATTGTATTGGATAATTTTCTTAAATTAAATTTATTTTTATCATAATAGACTTTTATATTAAATATTATGATATACTGAAAAAAATTTTACAAATTACTTAAGAATAGGAATATAAATGTCAAAAAAAAGTATAATTTACGAAAAGTTACAATGTCCTACGAGAAAGAGCAAAAAAAAATTAAAGATTGGTAAATAGATATGATAAAAGCAGCAATGAAAGAATATAATAGTAATAATTCAAATGAATATATGACATTTATAATAGGTAGTATGAGATATGCTATAGAACTACCAAGTATAAGAGAGATTTTAACATATCCAAATTTGATTACAGTTTTACCAGGAACTTCAAAATGGATAAAAGGTCTGATTAATCTTAGAGGACAGGTTGTACCTATTTTAGATATAAGAATCAAATTTACAAATAATGAAGTTGTATATAATGAAGAAACAATAGTAATAGCAGTATTAACAGATGATGATAGACTTATAGGTTTAGTTGTTGATAAAATAGAAGATGTAAAAAAAATTGATAATACTTTATTATATCCTCTTGCCGATATGGGTTCAGCAATACCACCACAATATTTAAAAGGTTTTGCAAGACTTGAGGATAATGAAATGTTGGTTATTATGAATATTGATGCAATTACTCACAAAGATGAATTAAAAGATTAATAGATAAATTATGTATCTAAATTATTTAATTATTATAATACTAAGTGTAAAAAATATATACATATATTAAAATAATATTCTTTTTGTTTACGCTATAATTTTTTATAAATATTGTGTTATTTGTAAAATTTAGTGGATAGTACAGTTTAAGCTGTACTATTTAACTATTAGACCTTTTGTCCAAGATTCCATTACATCATGAAGTTGCTCTTTTGGAGCTTCTATAAAATCAATTACAAAACTATTTTCAAGTTCACAAATACCTATACTTCTCGGTCGTGCTGCTAATATTTTAGTATTTGGGATAGCTTGTCCAAAACAAAAAATTATATTTTTAGCATCTTTAAGTCCATCCATAATTGGTCCATCTAACTCTTTAGTATGTTCATAATGATCAAAAATAGCTATAAATTTTGCTATAGGATGTGCTTCGATTTTAGTTTTGAAGTACTCTGTTATTTCAGATACACTTGTAACTTCTAACTCTGTTTTTAATAACTCTAGTGAATATACTGGATATTTATCCATAAAAATTGTTTTTTTCATTTTTTTCCTTTTATTTATTGTATGTTGCAAATGATTTTATACAACATTTTAAACTTTGTTTTAAATCTTTACCTTGTTTATCCATAAAATCTATTTGCACTTTATAGATAGTTCTATCTTTTTTATTTTTTACTTGTAATAAAATATATCCACCATATAGTTTACTTTTCTCAGTTTTTTTACCTGGATCTTTAGGATCATTTTCATAAACATAATAAGATAAATTTAGTTTATCTTTAGTTTCTTTTTTTCTTTTTATATAACTATTTAATTCACTATAAACTAATTTATCAAGATCATCAAGTTTAATAATATCAAATAATTTAGATTTAGAATAAACTGATCTCTTAACACTTGAGCTTAAATGAATATTCCCACTTTCTAGTAGTGATTGTGCAATTTTAATATCATCATTTAAAAAACATTTTTCAAAAGTAGTTACTTTTGCTTGACAAGGAATACGCTTCGCTTTTCCAGGTGTCTTATCTCTAGTGATCTCAGTATATATACTATTTCCAAGAAAATATGATACAAATACAACTATAAAAATCAATAAATTTCTTTTCATGCCTAACCTTTTTTTAACAGTATATAATTAAAAATTATAATCAATATAATCATATATTAATTTTGAACGGATAATACTATAAAATATATTTTTTGTCAATAATATTTAATAAAAAATGTTATTATGGTTTCAATGTTTATTAAGAAAAAATATAATATCATAACTTAACCGACCAATGGTCAACAAAGGAATAAGATGCCAAGAGTTGTAGATAAAGTGGTAAAACGTAAAGATATAGCAAAATCTACATGTAACCTTTTTATTCAAGAGGGTTTTGTCAATATATCTATAAGCCAGATTGCAAAAGTGGCTGGTATAGGTAAGGGTACATTTTATGAGTATTTTAAAAATAAAGAAGATATTGTATTTGAATTAATGAGTTGTTTACAAGAGGATTATGATCCTAAGTTAAAATCTAATTTAAATGATACTAAAGATACAAAAGAGAAAGTTGCATATCTATTTAATATTTTTTTAGATGATGATGAAACTATTCAGATACAAAGAAAAATATATAAAGAGTTTTTGGCTATATATTTGAGTAATCCTTCTAAAGAGATTATTGAATATCATCAAACATTAAAGAATAAATACTTTCTAGTGTTATCTGATATTTTAAATGATGCTATAAAAAATAAAGAGATATCAAAACTAGCTCTAGAATTTATACCAAGTTTATTTGCTACAGCAGAAGGTTTTTTAATAACAAGTGAAGATAGTAGAAAAGATATTTTAGATTATTTAGATAATCTTTTCTTACTTCTTGAAAGAAATAATTAGTATAAAAGGATATAAATGAAAAAGAAATTACTATTATTAGGTTGTCCACTTTTTTTGTTTTCACAAACAATAGATTTTGATACATCATTGATAGAAACATTGCAAAACAATAAAGGTTTAAAAGCAAAACAACTTGAGATAGAAACATCAAAATTAGATTTAAAAGAGGCAAAAGGTTATAACTATGGTACTTTAATCTTTAATGAAAATATATCAAGAACAAATAACGCTGGTTATGTATTTGGTATGAAACTAGCATCAAGAGAAGCAACATTTGGTGACTTTGGTTTTGCAGAATTTGATATGTCAGGAGCTACAAATCCATTGCCTGTTGCGCCAGAAGCTTTAAATAACCCAGATTCAAGAACAAACTATGAAACGAAAGTAACATATACTGTACCTTTATTTACTGGATTTAAACTAGAAAATGCAAAAAAAATGGCAAAATTACAAATATTAGCTAAAACTGCAAAATATACATATGATAAAAAACAATTAGGGTTAGAGGTATTAAAAGCTTATAATGGTGCAGTTGCATCAAAAGAGTTTATAAGAGCAACATCAAAAGCAAAGGAAGCTACTAGTTCATTTGTAACTTTTGCATCAGAATTGTACAAAGAGGGGCTTGTAACTTCAATAGATGTAAAGCAAGCTCAAGTATATGATATGGGTGTAGATTCTAAAATGATAGAGGCTAAAAATAGATATGATTTAGCTATATCTTATCTAAAGTTTTTAACTTCAAATAATAATATCACTGATGTAAATAGTTTTAAAACTATCAATATTGATACTACCTCTCTTGAAACTTTACAAAATGATGCAAATGAAAATAGAGATGACTTTAGTTGGATGAAATATAATGTAGATACAATGAAAGCAAAAGTTGATTTTGATAGTTCAGATAATTATCCCACAATAGGAGCCCAAGTTGAGTATGGATATAACGATGATAGTTTTAATAACTTAGATAGTGACCATGACTATTATATGGGTGCTATAGGGTTATCATATACTTTATTTGATGGTTCAATCAGTTCAGCAAAAAAACAAAAAGCAAAAATTCAATATAATAAAACAAAATATTATTTAGATTATATGCAAGATGGTATTAAGTTAGAAATTGAAAAAAATATGCTTACTCTTGAATCTAAGAGAAAAATATTTATACAAAAAGAGAAAGCTAATAACTTAGCATCTCAAGTTTTAGAACAATCTCAAGAGATGTATAAAAATCATCTTATAAATATGAGTAATCTACTTATGCAACAAGCAAATCAACAAAAAGCAAATGCAGAGATGATTTTTGCAAAATATGAAGAAACTTTAGCAGCAGGTGTTCTAAAATTATCTTTAGGACAATCTCTAATAACAAATAGCAAGGAAAAATAAGATGATAAAATTAACAATAAAATCAATAATAGCAATAGCAGTTATGTCAAATATATTATTTGCAAAAACAATTGAACTTAGTTCAACAGTAATTTCAGATAATGAAAAATATATTACAAGTAGATTTATGGGATTTATAAAAAGTGTAAATGTTGCAGAGGGAGATATAGTAAAAAAAGGTCAACTTTTATATTCAATAGATTCAACTGAAATTGATAGTAAAAAACAACAAGCACTATTAGGTGTACAGATGTATCAAAACCAATATAACACTATGAAAAGAAATTATGATAGATTTAAAAGACTATTAGAAAAAGGATTAGTTTCTAAGTTTGAAGTAGAGCAGTTAGAATTAGGAACAATAAACTTATCAGATATGGTAAAAATAAGTAAAGCTCAGGTTAAAGAGGTAGATAATCAGTATCAATACCTTACAATAAAAGCACCAAATAATGGAGTAATTATTAGAAAAACAATAAAAGCAGGGGAGATGGCAATTCCTGGTATGCCAGCAATTGTGTTATCAGATTTAAGTTCATTAAAAATTAAAACTGAAGTGAGTGAAGGTGATCTTAAAAGTATATATGTAGGACAAAAAGCAAATATCACTATACCATCTATGGAAGTTAAAACAACTGGTAAGATTATAGCTATTATACCTAGTTCAAATCCTATGACACATACATTTACAATCAAATTGTCATTTGAAAAAATAAAAAATGTCTACCCAGGTATGTATGCAAAAGTTTATATTGATACAAAGAATTAAAAATGGAAAAAAAGAAAAATAAAGAAAATCTAAATCTAAATGAAACAATTTTAGAGGAGATACATGATATCGAGTATGAGCTGCATGATGAAAATATTGCAGGTAGATTAGCCAAAGGTTTTATCTCTCATCCCCTTACTGTAGTATTGGCAGTGTTTATACTTTTTGTTGGATATATGGCTTTAAATCTAACTCCTAGAGAAGAAAATCCGCAAATTAAAGTTGCGGGTGGTGCTGTAATTGTTCCTATGCCAGGGGCAAGTGCTGCAGAGATACAAAAAGTTATTATAGAGCCGTTGGAGAGAAAAATAAGAGGGATAAAAGGTGTAGAAAATATTTTTTCTATTGCTAAAGAATCTGTAGGTATTATTCAGGTTCAATATTATATTGGTGAAGATAAAGATAAATCAGATCTAAAACTTTATGATCAGATTATGAGAAATATGGATGGTATGCCAAAAGGTGCTATGCAACCTATTATAAAAACTATGGATATTGATACTGATATACCAGTAGCAACTATTGCATTTTATAATAAAAATAAAAATAGTTCTCAAACAGAACTATTTAAAATTGTAAATCAAGTTGGATATGAGATAAATAAGATTGAAAATGTAGCAGTAGTAGATTTAAAAGGTGAGAAGAAAGAGCAATATAATGTTGAGGTTGATCTAGGTAAACTTTCCGCTTATCATTTATCTTTAGGACAAATAATGCAATCTATAAAAGGATTATCTTTTGAACTTCCAGATGCAAAAGGTAAAACAAAATCAAACAAAATTGTAATGTTTGGTATAGAAAGTGCAATTGATAGTGCAACAGATCTGAAAAATATATTAGTGGCATCATATATGGGAAGTCCAATATATTTAAAGGATGTAGCATCTGTTATAAAAAGTTATGATATTCAAAACTTCAAATCAGCACAACTTTATACTAAAGATTTAAAAGGTATAGATCAAACAACACTAACGGTATCAAAACTAAAAGGTGCAAATACAGTTGTGATAAATAATAAAATTTTTACATATCTTGATAGTATAAAAAAAGAACTTGAAGATAAAAATATAGGTTATGTGGTAACACGTGATGATGGATACACTGCAAATCATGCTGTAAATGAACTTATGTTTCACCTTGTAATATCGATTGTTATTATAGCAATTTTACTTGTATTTACTTTAGGATTTAAAGAAGCTATTATTGTTTCATTAACAGTTCCTATGATATTAGCACTTACTCTTTTTATAGGGTTTTTAATTGGTGAAACTATAAATAGAATTACACTATTTGCATTATTGCTATCACTTGGGCTTCTAGTTGATGCAGCTATTATTGTAATAGAAAATATACATAGACATCTACACTCTCATGATAGTAAAGATAAATCGGTAAAACAAATAGCAATTGAAGCAACAAATGAGATTGGTAATCCTACAAATATCGCGACATTGGCTATTGTTATGACATTTGTTCCTATGTTTTTTGTAGGTGGTATGATGGGACAGTTTATGCATCCATTACCTGTTTTTGTACCTATTGCTTTACTTATGTCGTTGGTTGTGGCTTATATTTTCACACCATATTTAGTAAATAAAATGTTAAAGAAGGAGCATTAGTATGAGTCATCATAAAGCTAATAAATTAGAAACTATTATTTACAATATTTTAGAAAGTAGAAGTAGAAGAGTTATGGTGTTATTAGTTACACTATTTTTATTTTTATTTTCAGTATATTTAATCCCTTTAGAGGTTGTAAAAGCAAAAATGCTTCCTGGAAAAGATAGTGATACATTTTCTGTATATGTAGATTTACCAGAGGGTTCTTCAATAGGAGAAACAAAAGAGGTTACTCAATGTATCGCTAAAACATTACAGCAAGAGGATGATGTAACATCTATATCAGTATTTTTAGGTGAAGGTTTACCTCTTGATTTTGCAGGTATGGTAAAAGGTAGTGCTATGAAAAATAGTGAAAATGTATCGGAAATTATGGTAGATCTAAAAAGAAAAGAGCATAGAGAAGAGCCTAGCTATAATCTTGCACATAGAATAAGACCAATTATTCAAGATGCTTGTAGTCTAAATGGTGCAAATATAAAATTTACAGAGATTCCTGCAGGTCCTCCAACTTTAGCAGATGTTGTTGCTGAAATATATGGTGGTGATAGTTTTGAGAGTAGAAGAGAATTTGCTTTAAAAATTGCAGAAGTTTTGAAAAAACAAGAAACATTAGTAGATGTAGATGTATTAGCTGATGAACCATATAAAAGATATGGATTGGTATTAAACAATAATAAAGTATTAAGAAGTGAAGTGAGTTTAGAGCAAGTGAAAAAAATACTATATCTAGCATTTGAGGGTATGGATGTTGGTGTTGTAAATGAGGCAAATGCTCAAAATCAAATTCCGATTTTTTTAAGACTTGATGATAGTAGAATATTTGATAAGTTAGATAAGCAAAGTATTGAAAATAAACTGTCAAATTTAAAACTTATGAATAAAAAAGGGATGATGATACCTTTAAGTGAATTTGTAACAATTAAAGAAACACTTCAAGAGCCAACACTTACTTCAAAAAATTTAGATCATATGATCAATGTGATAGCAACAACAGATGATGATAGTCAAATATATCCACTTTTAGATGCTAGAACGATGATATTAAATCAATTTTCTAATAACTATGAAGTGTCAAAAGGTGATATGTTAAACCTTATTATTAAAGATAAAAAAACAGGTGAAATATTTACACTTGTTTGGGATGGTGAGTTAAAAGTTACAATTGATACTTTTATAGAACTAGGTGGAGCATTTATAGGTGCATTGGTTCTAATCTTTTTACTTATGGTTGTTTACTATAAAAACTTTGCTTTAGCAGGTGCAATAGTATTGGGTAGTTTTATATCTCTAATTGGAGTTATATTTGGACACTATGTAATGGATATTATTACGCCAGATACATTTTATTTAACAGCTACATCACTTATAGGATTTATTGCTCTTATTGGTATAAATTCAAGAAATTCACTTTTGATTATAGATTTTGCTATGCAACTTATGGATGATAAAGGTTTTAGTGCTAGTCGAGCAATAGCTGTTGCTACTGCAACACGAGCAAAACCAATTTTATTAACAGTATTAGCTATCGTATTTGCAAGTAGTTTACTTGCAGGTGATGCAGTATTTGGTGGACTTGGTGTTGCTCTTATAGGTGGTACTTTAATTGCTTATTTAGTTTCATTATTTTTTGTTCCTGTAACTATTTTAAATAGTTTAAAAAAAATCGAAAATAAAATATAAATATATTTTAGATACAATACGAAAAAAAGGAGATAATAATGAAAAGATTTTTAATACTAATAATGTTTGTAGTGATCTCTATAGTAAGCACAGGTTGTGCTACATGGGATGGACTAAAGAAAGATAGTAGCGAGGTTTGGAGTGCGATAAAAAAGGATAATGCTAAACCTATAAAATAGTTGACTTAATTTATAGTCCATAATACTTTTCTTAAGCCCATTTTTGTTAAAATAATCTATATTTTATAAAATGGATGCTTAATGATTGTTAACATAACTTTACCAAATACTTCGTACGATATCACTATAGATAAACTTCAAACAATATCTTTAAATAAAAAAGTTGTTGTTGTAACAAATCCAACTATTTCAAAACTTCACATTGAATATTTAACTTCAAAATTAGATATAAAAGATTTAACTATATTTGAGATTCCTGATGGTGAACAGTATAAAACTCTTTCCACAATAGAAGATATACTTGAACATTGTTTTGAACATAAGCTAAATAGAAGTTCAGTTCTTATTGCCTTTGGTGGTGGAGTAATAGGTGATATGACTGGATTTACTGCATCTTTATATCAAAGAGGTATAGAGTTTATTCAGATTCCTACAACTTTATTATCCCAAGTAGATGCATCAGTTGGTGGAAAAACAGGGGTAAATAATAAATTTGGAAAGAATTTAATTGGAGCATTTCATCAGCCATCAGCTGTATATATAGATTCTTATTTTTTAACAACTTTACCAAAAAGAGAATTTGGAGCTGGTGTTGCAGAGGTAGTTAAAATGGCAGTTTGTTTTAATAAAGATTTTTTTGAATGGTTAGAAAATAATGACCTAAGAGATGGTGAAAATATTGATATTGCTATACAAAAATCAGTAGAAACAAAAGCTTGGGTTGTAAGTCAAGATGAAAAAGAGAAGGGTTTAAGAGCTGCGCTTAACTATGGACATACTTTTGGTCATGTTATAGAAAATGAAACAAAGTATAAAAAGTATCTACATGGTGAAGCTGTAGGTATTGGTATATGTATGGCAAATGCAGTTTCTGTTAAACTAGGAATTATGACTCAAGAGGATTCAAATAGAATTGAGAATTTATTAAAATCATATGATATCCCTACAACTTATAATATTGAAAATATTGAAGAGTTTTATGAGCATTTCTTTTTAGATAAAAAAAGTTTAGATAATAAAATTAAATTTATTTTAGGTGTAGGTATTGGAGATTGTAAAATTACAGATGAAGTATCTAAAAGTGATATAATAGAAGTTTTAAAAGGATTTTAATGAGATTTATAAATAGTTTATTAGTATTATTCCTTTTTTTAACTTCATTACTTAATGCTGCAGAGGATGGAGAAAAAAAAGATCAAAAAGAGATAGTAACAGAGTTATATACTCAACTTGATGATATAAATGAAGAGTTAAATAATAATATCTGGATCACTAGATATAATAACTATTTAACTTATAGGAAAATAGAAAAAGAGTTAGCAAAAATTAAGCGAGATGCTAAAAAATATGGAAGATGGAAAGGTGCAAAGTATAAAGAGCTTTCTTATCAATTATATAACAAAATTAAAATTAAAGAGAATGAGTTAGAGTTAATAAGTGAGTATAAAGATTCTCCTATTGGGAAGAAAATAAAACCTGCTGAGATTAAAAAAGCACCAAATGTAACAAATCCTTTCTCAATTATTGAAGCTATGACATATAAGCAACAATTAAAAGAAAATATTGATAATTATCAGCAAGTGAATATTGAACTATCTACTGTATTAAGCTTTATAAAAACAAAAATTGAAATATTGAAAAAACTAAATCAATATCAAAAAATTAAAACATATAAACAAGAACTTGAAAAATTAGAGAGAGAATTAAAAGATTTTATTATGGTGGTAGATATTGTATCAACTACTCATGAGGTATATTCTAAAAAAATAGTGCAGATTCGGCAAGAAGTAAATGACAATATTGCAAGTGAAATTTGGAGAACAATTAAACTTACTATAATTATAATTATACTTGTTACGATTGCATTTGGATTGAAAGTTGCATTAAAAAAATATATTGAAGATGATGATAGGCACTATACTACAAATAAGTTAATTAACTTTTTACTTATTGTAATCATTGTGTTTATATTGTTATTCTCTTACATTGAAAATGTATCTTATCTTGTTACTATTTTAGGGTTTGCATCTGCTGGTATTGCTATTGCTTTAAAAGATTGGTTTATGTCAATATTTGGTTGGATGGCTATTATGACTAGTGGTGCAATTACTGTTGGTGATAGAATTAAGGTTATGAGAAATGGTATTGAAATTGTTGGTGATGTTTTGGATATATCATTATTTAAAATTTCTGTTCGTGAAGATATTACACTTACTTCATATATGAAAAATAGAAGAACTGGTAGAGTGTTTTTTATACCAAATAATTATATATTTACAGATACAATAGCCAACTATACTTTTGATGGTTTAAGAACAGTATGGGATGGAATTGATATGTATATTACATTTGATTCAAATCATAAAAGAGCAGTTGAAATAGCAAAAGCTATAGTAACTCAACATGCAAAAGGCTATACCGATCTAACAAAAAAAAGGTTACAAAAATTAAGAAAAAAATATGTACTAAGAAGTGCAAATCCAGAGCCAAGAATATTTTCATTTATTGAGCCATATGGTGTAGTTATCTCTAGTTGGTATTATACAAATTCATACGCAACATTATCAATAAGAAGTACCATAAGTATGGAGATCTTAGATGCTTTTAAAGCAGCTGATGATATTTTTATAGCTTATCCTACTCAAACATTAAGAGTAACTGGTCCAGCACAACATCAAGCAGAATCATTACTTCCTGGAAGTAGTGCAAATGGGTTATTTGATCCACCAGTTACTACATAAGGTATAACAGATGATAAAAAAAGAGAAAGTATTTTTCAAAACATTTGGGTGTAGAACTAATGTTTTTGATACTCAAGTTATGATGAATAAGTTAAAAGATTTTGATATAACTATGAATGAAAAAGAAGCTTCTATTGTAGTAATAAATTCATGTACAGTTACAAATAGTGCTGATAGTACAGCTAGAAGTTATATAAATAGTTTAAAAAAACTTCCTTTAAATCCAAGAGTTATATTTACAGGTTGTGGAGTATGGACAAAAGGTGAAAGTTTATTTAAAGATAAGAAGATTGATGCACTTTTTGGACATAGTGAAAAAGAGAAAATAAATAGTTTACTAAAAGATGAAAGTCGGTTTTTTGAGGCTGGTGATTTAAAACATATTGATGATACTATTATTGAAAAAATGATAGGAAAAAGTAGGGCTTTTGTAAAGATTCAAGAGGGGTGTGACTATAGATGTAGTTATTGTATAATCCCTTTTGTTAGAGGTGATTCTAGAAGTTATGATGAAGAAAAGATATTAAATCAAATCTCAGTATTAGCAAGTAATGGATTTGGTGAATTTATACTAACAGGTACAAATGTAGGTTCATTTGGTAAAGAGTTAGGTATTAAAAACAAAAAAGACAAACTTGTACAGTTATTAAAAAAAATATCTATGATACGAGGTGTTAGGCGAATAAGATTAGGTAGTGTTGAGCCAATTCAAATTACAGATGAGTTTAAAGAGATTTTAACAGAACCTTGGATGGGAAAACATCTTCATATAGCACTACAACATACTTCAAAAGAGATGTTAAATATTATGAATAGAAGAAATAAAGTGAAAAGTGATTTAGAACTTTTTGAATTATTATCTTCAAAAGGGTATGCTCTTGGAACTGATTTTATAGTTGGACATCCTGGTGAAACAAATAAGTATTGGGAAGAGGCTATGGTAAATCTTGATAAATTTCCTCTTACTCATATTCATAGTTTTACTTATTCAAAAAGAGATGGTACACCTTCTTCTACTATGCCAAATCAAGTTAATGGAAATATTGCAAAAGAAAGATTACGAGAGTTAGAAAATAGAATTAAAGATAAAAATAAAATATTTAGAGAGCAAAAACAACCATTAGATATATTAATAGAATCAAAAAAAGATGATATATATACAGGATATGATCAGTTTTTTAACTCTATAGAGATCAAAAGTGATACTGATTTAATTGGTGATTGGGTTAGAATTGAAAACTATGATGCAAAGGATAACATAAATGTTTCAATCTTTTAAGCCAAAAAATATTGATAGAACAAATCTAGATAAAAACCTTAGAATGATGAGCTTATCAGGCATAGTTCTTATTGCATTATTTATCTATACAATTATTAAAAGTGATAATGTAATTCATGGAGATAGTTATTATGTAGGGATTGGATTTTTATTTATACTTTTAATGCTTACTTTTGCTTTGCAAAAATATAAAGATAAGATAAGAGCATTAGTCCCTAAAAATAAGTTTCAAGAAGAGCTTGAAAATAGTTCACAAAATGATACTTCAAATATAAAAGAATCACAACAAACTGAAGTGTCATCAACTATAGAATCTATAACTTCAAATATTACATTTAAAGATGTTGCTGGTATAAAAGATGTAAAAGCAGAGTTAGAAGAGGTAGTTGACTTTTTAAATAATCCAAAGAAATACCAAAAACATGGAGTCTCTTTACCCAAAGGTGTTCTTCTCATAGGTCCTCCAGGAGTTGGAAAAACATTGATAGCTAAAGCTGTTGCAGGGGAAGCTGATGTTCCATTTTTTTATCAAAGTGGTGCTAGTTTTGTACATATTTATGTTGGTATGGGTGCAAAAAGAGTTCGTGATCTTTTTACTATTGCAAAATCAAAAGCACCATCAATAATATTTATTGATGAGATAGATGCAGTTGGAAAAGCAAGAGGAGTAGGTGGAAATGATGAGAGAGAAGCTACTTTAAATGAGCTTCTTACTCAGATGGATGGATTTGATTCAAAAAGTGGAGTGATGGTAGTTGCTGCTACAAATAAAATTGAAGTTTTAGATGAAGCACTATTAAGAGCTGGAAGATTTGATAGAAGAGTATTTTTAAATTTACCAAGTGTGTCTGATAGAGTTGATATCTTAAAATTATATTTAAAAGATAAAAGATCAAATATTGATATTGATAAGTTAGCTTTAGATACTAGTGGGTTTAGTAGTTCTGCATTAGCAACTTTAGTAAATGAATCATTATTAAATATGATAAAAAGAGATGGTACAAGTTTACTTGATGTCGATATAGAAATAGCTAAACAAAAAATACAGTTTGGTAAAAAGCAGATAAAAATATTGACAGAGGAACAAAAAGATATTTTAGCTACATATCAAGCAGGAAAAGCATTTATTACAAAATCAAAAGTAAATCTCTTAGATAGTGGAATTATAGAGGAAGATTTAATCTATCCATCAAAAACACAGCTTGAAAATCAGATTAAAAAATATCTAAGTGGTACTGTAACATTAGAGATTTTAAATGGTGAACCAAATATTGTATTTGAAGAGGAGCTAACAAAAGCTTATGAATTATCTACAAAAATGGTGGATAGTTATAAGATGGGAACAAATTCAGATACTTTAATTTTAAAAATAAAAGATGATTTAAAAAGTGATATTTTGGTAAATACTCAAGAGATAAAGAGATTGAAAAATATATTGTTAAAGGATGAAGTAGTTGTATTTTAGCGGGTTTTGTTTATCGGAAGAAAAAGAGTTATTTCAAGAATATTTAATTGAAAATGATTATACAATTAGTGGTTTTAGTTATGGTGCTATAAAAGCTTTTGAATTTGCACTTGCAAGTTCTGCTATGGATATAAGAGTTGATCTACTACAGTTATTTTCTCCATCTTTTTTTAATGATAAAGATGAAAAGTACAAAAGAATGCAATTGATATATTTCAATAAAAATAGTGAAACTTATTGTGATAATTTTTTGAAAAATAGTGGATTAGATAAGGAACAATCAAGAAAGTATTTTACAAAAGGTTCATATGAAGAATTAAATGAACTTTTAAATTATAGTTGGGATCAGTCAAAACTCCAAATGTTGATAAATAACGGAACAAAAATAGAAGTATATCTTGGAGAAAATGATAAGATAATTGATTCTCAAAAAGCATTAGAATTTTTTGTAAATTTTAGTGAAGTGTATTATATAAAAAATAAAGATCATATTCTATAAAATATGATAAAAGGATGATTATGAATAAAGCAAAAATTGGAATTATAACAGTAAGTGATAGAGCATCTCAAGGTATTTATGAAGATATTAGTGGTAAAGCGATTATAGATACATTAAATGATTATTTAGTATCGCCTTGGGAAGAGGTATATAAAGTTATACCAGATGAACAAGATATTATTGAACAAACTATGAAAGATATGGTAGATAATGATGATTGCTGTTTAGTAGTAACTACGGGTGGAACAGGACCTTCAAAAAGGGATGTGACTCCAGAAGCTACTGAAAATGTATGTGATAGAATGATGCCTGGATTTGGAGAACTTATGAGACAAGAATCTTTGAAATTCGTACCAACAGCAATTTTATCTAGACAAACCGCTGGATTAAGAGGTAGTTCTCTTATTGTTAATCTTCCTGGAAAACCAAAATCTATAAGAGAGTGTTTAGATGCTGTGTTCCCTGCAATACCGTATTGTCTAGATCTAATGGAGCAACCATTTTTAGAGTGTAACGAAGATGTTATAAAACCATTTAGACCAAAATCTAAGTAAATAATAAATATTATTTCAAATTATATACTATAGTACACTATACAAATACTATTTTTTCCTATAAAATAATGATATAAATATAAAATTATAGGAGAAACTATCATGGAAAAATCAAATGA
>Ga0256837_1000415_pt1 | contig 36544 bp, 29 predicted proteins | sample 4562384metaG_FD_185976 | JGI IMG/M metagenome (GOLD analysis project Ga0256837, IMG submission 185976) | Hydrothermal vent microbial communities from Guaymas Basin, Mexico - 4561-384 | ecosystem: Environmental > Aquatic > Marine > Hydrothermal vents | place: Mexico: Guaymas Basin | collected... | reverse complement strand
AGGCGTTTTTGATTTGCAATTAGTTGAGGATAAACCCATTTACAAAGCCCAATTAAATGTTATTAAAAGACATTGGCCACAAGAGGATGATATTGCTAATCAATTAGAAAAGATAAATTTTAATACGCAATGGCAAAGTGATGTTTTAAAAATATCCCAAGATTCCGATCTTGAATATGATGGCTTTTATCCAAATTTTAATGATGAGAGTTCTCTAAAGCAAAAGTTTAACGATTCTATTAAATTATTGATTGAATTTGATTTAGAATGTGTAAGTAATCAATTTGCTAGTATAGTAAAACAAAATGGTGATGTACCAGCTGCATGGCAAAAAAACAATAGCGAATTTTTAATGCCTTTATTTGATGTTATTAGTCAGTATAAAAAAGCGCTTTCAGACGATGAACAATTTGTTTTATTTGCTAATATTCTAAAAAGTTGGCAAGGCAAGAGCTTTTATAAAGCTATTACTAAAAATTATCAAACAAAAATGATAGAAAAATTCAAATCTCAATTGGACTATTTTTTTAAATTTATCGATTATGTTCAAAGCATTGGTGATACAGTAATGCAGTTAGAGGCTTTAAATAAAGCTAAATTTACTTATGCAACCATTTTAGAATTAAAAAAACGCGTTCAACAATATAAGGCTGATAAAGGCTTTCTGTCGTTTAATGATATGATAGATAATTTATATGCTAGTCTAAATGGGGAGTATGCCAAAAAATTAAAAAATATTTTACAAGCAAAGTATTCCCATGCGTTTATTGATGAATTTCAAGATACCGATTTAAAGCAGTGGTATATATTTAAATCTATTTTTACAGGTCAAACAGAACATAAATTATTTTTAATTGGTGATAGTAAACAAGCTATATACGGTTTTAGAGGCGCCGATGTAAATGCCTTTTTTAAAGCCAAAGCAGATTTTTTAAGTTTAGGTAATCAAGCAGTAGGATGTTATAAGTTGGCTACTAATTATCGCTCTTTGCCAGATTTATTAAATAACTTGGATCTTTTGTGGTCTAAAACTTTTTATAAAGATAATTCAGCTAGGGTTGAGTGTCCTGAGCAAGAGTTTATCTTAAGCAATGGTCCTTTAATATTAAAAGATACCACTGGTTTTGCTAGTATCAGCTTAGTAGAAACAATAAACGAACCTGTTAACGTTAGAATGTTAAAATATGGGCTAGCTTATGATATTGCTAAAAAAATAAAAAAGCTAAAAAATAATTTTGCATTTAAAGTTAAGGGACATAGCAAGGTTTTGGATTATTCTGATATTTGTATTTTAGTGCGTTCTCGTAGTGATGCAGATATATTAGAACCCATTTTAAAAAAAGAAAATATTGCTTCTAGTTTTTATAAAAAACCGGGTTTATTTAAAAGTGCAGAAGCCAGCGAATATTTATTTTTATTGCAGGCGATGGCACGTCCAAATGATATGCGTTTATTGCATAAAGCTTTGCTTACCGATTTTTTTGGTTTGGATATAACTCAAATAGATTTATTTACGCAAGGTAAACTGCCAAGATTACAAACATTTTTAAATAATATATTATCATTTAGTCAAAAAGGTCAATGGCCTAGATTTTTTCAGTATTTAAAAGAATATTCGCCAATATTTTACTTAGCAAATCAAAATAAAAATTATCGCCGAATAGCTAATTTAAGACAAATAACCAATGAATTGGAACAAGCCGCAATAAATGGAAATTTAAATATTCAGGCACTGAGTAGGCGTTTATATAATTGGCAACAAAACTCTAAAGATGAGGATATACATCAAAAGGATACAGAAAAAGAAAGCGTAAAATTGATGACTATTCATGCTAGTAAAGGATTGGAGTTTCCAGTGGTATTTGTTTTTGGTGGGTTTTCTCAACCACCAAATCGTAGTTCTTTTTACACTTATTTTGATAGCGATAAACAGCAAAGTATTTATGATATTAGCAAAAGCCAATGTAATAAAGACGCCTTTGATATTAAAGAAAGTAAAGAAATAGAAAGATTATTATATGTGGCCTTTACAAGAGCAATATTTAAATTGTTTTTACCTTTTTATCAACCGCTTTCTCGTATGAGTGGAGCTTATACATCTTTGATAAATAACCATTTGCAAGATATCAAAGATTTGTTTTCGCCTTTTAAAAAAATAGATAATAAAATACCAGAGCCAGTTAATAAAATGCAATTGACAGAAAATTTATCTAGCTTTACAGATATAGCAATTGATTTAAAAACTAGGCGTAAATATATACATTCATTTTCTAGTTTGAGTCATTTATATAGTTTTGACTCCGCAGTTAGCACTTATGATGACTATTTGTTGCATCAGGACGATGATATTACAGATGATTATATATATGATGTTGAATATTTAGAATTACCCCATGGTGCAAAAACAGGCAATGTATTGCATGGCATTTTTGAAAATATCGATTTTTTAGAAGTAAGCAAGCAAGCCAATTTAGAAAGCTTTTTTAATAATAATGCATTAATGCAAGTTATAGAGCATCAAATGCAGTATTTTAAATTTAAAGACAAGGTGGTTTTTGACGACGATAATAATCAATACCAATATTCTAAATGTTTTGCTAGTTTAGTTTTTAACACATTAAACAAACCAATATCGGCTTTAAACAATATACGCTTGTCTGATATACCAAAACATAATCGAAAACACGAGTTAGAGTTCATGTTGGATTATCAGGGTCATAAATTAACAGGTTTTATAGATATGTTTTTCAGGATAGACAATAAATATTATATTTTAGATTGGAAAAGTAACTATAGTATTGACGGTTATTCTAGAGATATTTTGTACAATGAAATTATCAAAAGTCATAAATATGATTTGCAATATCAACTTTATAATTTTGCTATGCAAAATTGGTTTGATTCCCTAGGTATTAAACAGGCTAGATTAGCGGGTGCTTTGTATATATTTTCTCGTGGTATAGATATCAATAGTGTTAAGCAAAATGGTATTTATTATGAAGAGTGTATTGAAGATGTGCAGGATAAATTGATAGATTTAGTAACAAGAAAGGCTAACCAATGAAAACTGTGCCCAGTATAGAACTGTTTGATAAAATCATAATAAACTATGTAAAAGATTATAATTTAAATACTGATTTTATATTAAATCAATTAAATATTGGTTTGGCTGATTTGTATATTATTAGAGATTTACAACAAGTATATAAATGTAATAGCAATGCCTTTTGTGCAGGATTGTTGCTGTTGTGCCATAAATTAAATAGCGGTTCATTATGTTTGTTTTTAAATGTTACGGCAATGGAGAAGCTAGCAAATTTTATAGGTGCAAATGCTAATGATGTAGTCGATGTTTTTTTTGCATTGGATTTGTCTAAAAATAGCCCATTATTAATATCTAATCAAAAATTATATTTTCAAATTTATGCCAATCATTCATCATCTTTAGAGGGCAATTTAAAGAGATTGATAAGTATAAAACCTAAAATATTGAAAAATAAAAATGATGTTGTAACAAAAGTTATAAATAATATTAAATATCCATTAGATAAATTACAAATAGACGCAATACATAAATCAGTATCACATCAATTTAGTATTATTTCTGGTGGTCCTGGCACGGGTAAAACCACCGTGATGACTGCTGTTTTAAGGTGTATAGTGCGTTTATATAATTTTGATATTAATGATATTAAATTAGTTGCGCCTACTGGCCGAGCTGCCAAACGAATGGGCGAGGCTTTAAAAAATGCTATCACTAAAGACTTAACACATATTGATGCCATCGATAAAAATTTATTAAAACTAGAGCCAAAAACATTACACTCCTTGTTGGGCGCTAATCCAAGTCGAAGAAATTTTTTGTATAACAGTAGCAATAGATTGCTTGCCAAATTAATAATAATTGACGAGGTCTCAATGGTGGACTTGGTTTTGATGGATAAATTTATTACATCTATGTCAAATGAATGTATTTTGATATTATTAGGCGATCAATTTCAATTGCCTTCGGTTGGTGCCGGTGCTGTTTTAGCTGATTTAATGCCACCAATAACATGTGAGATTGACAGTAAGGATAAATCTATAGCTGGGTGCGTAACAGTTTTGAAAACATCTCAGCGATGCCAAAAAGATATCGCTCAATTTAGCGAATATATAAAATTTGGCAATATTGAAAATGCTTTTGCGTTTTTAAAGCAAAACAATCAAGATAATTTGACAAATAATATAGGCGTGTTTTATCATCAGGCTCAACAGAATCAAATAAAATTATTTAAAGATTTCTACTTAAATTGGTTTAAGCAATATTTTTTAACTGGTGAAAATTGTTTTAAAAAGTTATTACAAAATATAAACATAGACTTTGATACTATAGATAACAGTATTAGCGTTTTAGATAATTTATTTAAGTCCGTGTACGCCAATAGGGTTTTATGTGCTGTACGCAAAGGTATTTACGGCTGTGATAATATTAATCAGACAATTGTTGATGCAATTAAACAAGAATTAAACCAATGGGGCAGAGACAGTTTATTTCATGGTGTTGTTATAATGATTTCTGAAAATAATATGCCATTACGTTTATATAATGGCGATACTGGTATTGTCTTATATGATAAAATTTCTAATTGTTTAAGGGTGGTTTTTGAAGATGGTATAACTTATCGTTCTATACCTGTAAGTTTATTGCCAGCTTACCAATTAGCTTTTGCGATAACTGTTCATAAATCTCAGGGTTCTGAATTTGACCGTATATTAATTGCTTTACCAGACGATGTTGACAATAAACTTTTAACCCGTGAGATTTTATATACGGGCTTAACAAGAGCAAAAAGAAGGGTTGATATTTTTGCCACAAAACCAAGTCTTTGCAAGGCGATTACAACCACCTTACATCGTGAAGGCGGTTTAGATATATGGTAAATTAAATAACTTTCTTAAAACACTTTGCACTTAATGTTTTTTGACCACTCAAAACTTCTAAGGCCACTTTAGCCTTAAATTCTGCTGAGTGTTAACGACGTTTTCTGGACATTTTCGACTCCTTTTATTCAAATATTATAGTCGATTTTTTTCTTAGCAACTGTCTTTTTTTTGGGACCTCTTCTAACGTTAGAGCTATTTTGTCTAATCTAGTCAAACAAAGACCAGATGCTAAAGGCAATATGGTAGCTTGTGAAACTTGGGAAAACGGAACTTTATTATGCGAAACTATCGATCCAAAAACTGGCGAGGTGTTTCCGATAACTATTAAAACCCAACGTATTGCACCGGGAGAAACCGATACATGGTATTTTGAAATTAAAGGTATGCGCGGTTGTGGACGTTGGAGCAGTAAAAAACCAAGAACTTTAGAAATTATGCAATATAACGGTGGAGAACAGGCTTGGCAACATATTGACATGGGAGCTTCTGTTGCTTATAAAGGCATAACAGGCGGTATATTCGAAATTGGTTTTTCTGATATTATTCAGCAAATGTGGGCTGCATTTATTTATGAATTAGTAGAAAAAAAACCACTTTCAACATTTGCATCTTGTGTTACACCAGATGAAGTTGCATATAGCCATCGTTTATTAACAGCGGCTCTTGAAAGTCATAAAAACAAAACTACTGTGGAGATATAATATCAATGTTTACTTTAGCTATAGATTTAGGTTCAACAGGTTTTAAAGCCTCTTTATTCAGTAAAGATTTGCGTGAGGTAGCTTCGGCAACTTGTGCATTAGAGTATTTGACTACTTCCCCTAAATGTGAGCTATCGGTTGAACATATTCAAAAAACTTTTCTACAAATTATCAATGGTGTGTGTAAAAATGCAAACATATCAAAACAAGACATATCTTCTGTGGGAGTATCTAGTCAAGCTCAAACTTATATTGTTGTCAATGAACAATATAAGCCTTTAACCAATTTTATTTCTTGGCTAGATACTAGATCAACTAATACTATTATAGATATTCTAAATACAAAAAAGTTTGATGACTTTCAAAACCACTGTAGTTTTTTTAATATTGAAACTGGATTACAATTGGCAACATTAGCCGATTTACAAAAAACAAATCCAGAATATTTTACTGATAATTTCAAAATCATTCCGTTGCCGTCATATCTATTTTTTTTATTAACGGGTAAATTTGCTACAGACAACAACATAGCATCTATGAATGGATTATTTTCATTATCACAAAATCAATATTGGGAGACTGCTTTGGATTATTTAAATTTAAAGCAACATAATTTACCCAAGGTTTATAATTTGGGTGCTGAAGTAGCTAAAACTAAACAAGGTAATATATTTTCTTTAACGAAAGATATTCCTGTATTTTCTTGTGGCAATGATCAAACAGCAGGTGCTTATGGTGCAGATTTAAAACAAAATCAAATTTTAATTACATTGGGTACTGCTCAGGTTGCTTACATTTGCACACCGACTATGCAAAATGCCCATAAGGATATAATTAGAGGCAATTATGTTGATGGGTTATTTTATGCTTTAACTGCTGATAATGGTGGGGCTGTCATATCTGAGCTTATTAGAAATAATCCTCAATATATAGATTTTGCAACCTTTACAGATTATGCGGATAGGGCTTCTGTGGATTTACCAAGCGATAGTTTAGAAAACAAAGCTTATGATTGTTTATTTGAATTATCTACTAAATTGGCAAATAATATCAAATTGCTTAGTCAAAATACTACGGAAACACCACAATTATTTTTAACTGGTGGAGGAAGTAAAAATAGAGTTTGGGTAAAGATATTAAATAATAAGTTAAGGCAAGGTTTTACAATGTTAGAAACTTCTCCATTGTCAGGCGTTGCAAAAATGATTTTAAATTATAATGAAAGGTAATAAAATGGATGAATTAGATAAAACAATAGCATCTGCTTAGAAGGGCAAGAAGCAACCCAAACATTAGATGCATTTAAAAAGCAAATGGATGAATGGCAAATGGTAATGCCAGAAGTAAGACCTGTCGTTTTGGACTTTGGCTTAAATGATTTTAATAAAACAGGCTTAATTGAATATTGGATAGCCAATGATGCTAAAGAAGGCTATTGTGGTAAATATCTTTTTGTTTTTGATGGGCAAACTTGTCCGCTTCATCGTCACAAAACAAAGCACGAAACCTTTTTTATTGTCAAAGGCTCTGTCAGTATGACTTATGATGGTACTATCAGCGATATGAATCCGGGAGATGTATTACCTGTTGAACAATGGAAATACCATAGCTTTACTGGTAAAGGCCCTTGTTTGCTTTTAGAAGTTTCTAAACCATGTATTGTTGCCGACAATTTTTTTGAAAATACTGATATTCCTATCGGCGGAAATTACAAACCTAAAAATTAGCTAATATCAAATTCAACAAGCTTTCCATATAAAAGGATAGCTTGTTGAATTACAATATATTATCAAATCACGGATATAATATATTGTAATATCAATATAATTATATATATTGACGCACCTTTAAATTAACAATCAATTTTATAATTCAATGACACAAGAACAAATCGCAATGTCCTTTAGTTTAAGTGGTAGCATTTTAAGTTTAGGCTTAATTGCTCTAGCTGGTTACATAGCACAAACAAGTGGACTCTTTGGCGAAAACGGCCGTAAAATAATGGGTGATATTATGCTAAAAATCACCTTTCCATGTTTGGGGTTTTACTCTATGGTAACCAAAGTTGACCCACAAGCATTTTCTCAAAATATGCTGGCTATTGGGATGGGAATGTTAATTTTAATCTTTGGTTTAATCATAGGTTATATTGCAGTAATCCCTTTGAAATATAGTTTAAAAACTCGCAACACATTTGTGCATTTATTATCAACTTGCAATTATATTTTTTTACCTTTGCCTATTGTAATTAGTCTATGGCCAAAACAAGAAGGTACAATGTTTTTGCATACATTAGGCTGTGGATTAGTCTATTGGATTGTTGGTATTTATCCATTAACTAAAGGACAACCGTTATCCACTAGAATAAAAAACGTTTTTAATAGACCTATGCTATCTATGATTTTAGGTCTTATTGTAGCTTTTATGGGAGGTGGAGATTATTTAAAGCAAATACCCGATACTAACACTTTAACCTTTGACAATAGTTTATATGTTTTTATTAAAAGCATTATGCAATCATTAGATATTATGGGCTCAGCTACAATCCCATTGGCATTAATTTGTGTAGGGGCAACATTAGCATCGTCTACAGCCAAAACCAACAAGAAATTATTATGTTATTATAGTCTAATGCGCTTAGTTGTAATCCCAATATTATTTGTGCCTTTTGTTAAATTATCTGGAATGAGCTTAGAAGCATCATATATCCCATTACTAATTAGTATGATGCCAGCATCAAATGTAAGCACGGTTATAACTCATAAATTTGGTGGGGATGAAGATTTAGCAAGTGCTGCTAATTTGTGGAGCACTCCTTTAGCATTATTAACAGTACCGATAATTTTTCCGTTTTTATCGTCATTATAATAAATTTTAGTTTAGTGATAATTTCCAAAGCCAGTTTTTTATGCTAGAATATTAAAATGTTAGAAAAATCCCGCTTTATATATTCAACTGTCGCCTTATTAATTTTGATTGCTTGCGTATGGTTTGTAACCAGTTTAAGCAATATATTTACACCTTTTTTTGTAGCTTTAGCATTGGCATATATTTGCGATCCAATTATAACATATTTGCAAAAACGCGGGTTACCTAGACTATATGCAATTATTTTATTTTTTATTATTACAATTTTATTAATTGCCGGTATTGTTTTAATAGTAGCACCTGCGCTTGTATCGCAAATAGGTGAATTGACCTCTCAAACTCCAATGTATGTATCTAAATCTTTACAAACATTACAATCAATTTTAGATAACTTGCATAAGCGTTTTGAACCACATATAGACCTTAAAGGTATGGTTCAAACAAATATTTTAGAGCTTCAACATTACTCTAGTCTTAAATTAAGTCAGTGGATTAAATATTTATATTCTGAAACAGGACGTATTTTTGCCGGCCTATCTATGGCTTTTAATATATTAACTGCCTTGGTTTTAATTCCATTGTATATGTTTTTCTTTCTTAAAGATATGGACAAAGTCGCAGATACCATTAAGCGCAATATCCCACCAAGATATAAAATTCAAATTGAGCATATGCTCTTAGAAATAGACAATTCAGTAGCTTCATTTTTTAGAGGCAGAGTAATTATTGCCATTATTTTTACTGTGCTATCAACTGTTGGCTATAGCGTATGCGGAGTAAGATACTCTTTGTTATTTGGTATTTTATTTGGTTTGGCTACAGTAATACCATTCTTAAGCTTTTTTGTAATTATACCAATGTCAATAATGGTTTTTTTAGATACACAATCTTTAATGCCGATTTTTTGGATTTGGCTTGTATATGCTATTAATCAACTTTTAGAAGGTTTTATATTTACGCCATGGATATTAGGGCGAGAAGTAACCATGCATCCTGTTACATTGATAATGTCATTTTTAGTATGGGGTAATTTACTTGGTTTTTTGGGATTACTTTTAGCCGTTCCTTTAACAGCTTCATTAAAAATTACTTTTAGAGAGTTATTATCAGAACCATTTGATAGATTAAAGAGGGGACTTTGAAATTTTTAGGCGCCTTATTTGGGCTAATATCACTACCTGCTATTTTGGCCTTTGTTATAACTTTTTTTAAAATAATTTCATTTGATAATTTAACTTGGAATTATCAATGTTTACCTAGTGCATTTTTATATGGCTTTGTAAGTTATTTATTATTGCATTATTTTATACATAAACCAATTGTCATTTATGTTTTTGGACATGAGTTAAGTCATGCAATATGGGGTAAATTATTTGGAGCAAAAATAAGTGATTTTAAATTTGGTAAAGATGGCGGTAGTGTCAAATTGTCAAAATCAAATTTTATTATAGCTTTAGCACCTTACTTTTTCCCTATTTATAGCCTATTTATTATTGGGATTTGGTGGATTTGTATTTATTTTTATCCAAACTTAAATGCATACCCTTATGTTTTATATGCGCTAATAGGCATTAGCTGGGCTTTTCATATTGTTATGACTATTGAAAGTATTATGGAAGGTCAATCTGATATTACAGGCGTTGGCGCTCTTTTTGCTTTACCTTTTTTAATCTTTATAAATTTACAAATATGCGCCACAGGCTTACATATATTAGATTTTGGTTTTGATGCTATAAAATACAATAAAATATCTATAACCAATACATATAATTACTATACTTTAATTTTTAATTTTTTCATACAGGTATAAAATGCTATCGACAACAAAAATAAATAAATCTGCTTGGTTTTTGTTGTTACTTTCTTGGTTTTATAGTGGTATGGGACACTTTGTAAGTGGTCGTAAAAAACTGGGTCTCGGTTTAATATTGGCTGATAGCATTTGTTGGTTTGGAGCGTGGAAAGCAATATTCTCAAAAGACATAAGCATAATATATGCAATAATTTTTATTGTTATTTGGGTTTTGATTTGGTGTTTTTCATTACAAAAAAGTTTTACATTTGGCACAGATGACAAGCAGTGGAAAAGTGTCTTTTTTGATGCTATTGCACCCGGGCTTGGTCAGATTAGTATAGCTAAAAATAAAATAGTTGGATTTAGTTTATTATTTATATTTTTAGGAACATCAATTAGTGCAGAAGAGTTTTTAAGCCTGTATTGCAATTCTATTGTCTATGTTGTTTTATGGGTATGGTTAATAACTCTATTGATAAAAATTATTGCAATTTATATATCTATGCGTCAATCAGTTAGCAATTACAAAATCTTTTTACCGATGATTTTATTATTAACGATTGCAACATCAATTCGTTGGGGCTTAGTTTTTAAATGGCAATGGCAACAACAATTATTGCCTACAGTGCAAAATACCAATCTACCGTAAAAATATAAAACGCCAATATATCACCACCATATAATATATCTATAGAGCTATGTATAACACATACTAATTTCTAGAGAATTAATAACCAAATAAAATATATTTATCATTAAAAAATTGTAATTTTATTAATTGAGTTGCTGGTGATTTTATATATCATAATGTATAATATTATTTTAAATATTGTTTAAATAGGGGGTGGGATGTCATTAATAGATTATTTCAAAGCTAAGATTGTATTTCTTTTTGGAGATATACACAAAACATCAAGTTTATTAGGTTTTAGTTGGGGAACACACAAGCATAAAATAGATTATTCTGAAGTATTAGAAGCATTACCAAAAATAGAATTTGGCGATGTTGGACTACATTATGATGCGGGTTATTTATCTAATAAATTTATACCAGGATTTATGAAACACGCTTGGATTCACACTGATGATGGCGTTGTAAATCCTTTGATAGTTGAGGCAATTTCAGAAGGTGTAATACAGCGTTCTGCGTTGTATCCATTATTTTCTGATTATGCAATAATCCTAAGCCCAAAAAATGTATCTTTAGAAGAACGCAAAGGCGCATGCAAAAAAGTTAAAAACATCATTGGAGCCAATTATGATATTCATTTTAAATTTAATATTGATGAAGAGTTACAGTTCTATAATGGTAACGATGTTCAAGGCGCTAAATTAGATTTAAAACACGGACAACCACACTTACAAAAATACGATTATGCATTTTCGTGTACCGAAGCAGTAAGTTATGCGTGGTGGCATAAACGCGAAAACCTAAATTTACACAAAAAGGTAAGGCTGGGGAAAAACTGTATTATTGCCGATGATTTTTTAAATTCTGGCTGGACTATTAAATGGATAAGTAAATCGATTACTGTTGATAAAGCTAAAGATAAAGGCTTACATGAAGAGGGAATACAAATGATTGCAGATTATTGGAATTTAAACAAATAATGAAATTTATTGCTTGTAAATTAAACTAAGTTAAAATATAAAAATGAGACTATTTATCTTAATTATATCGTTATTTTTAGCCAATTTAAGTTGGGCTAATCAACAAACAGATAAAGGTGTTATTGTTCCAAAAGCAATTTCAAGTTTTGCATTAATACCTTATATGCAATATCATCGGACTAAAAGCAATTTAGAAGATATCAAAGACTTTGAAAAAATAAAAAATTTTAAAAAGACTGACAAACAAACTTTAAATTTTGGATTTAGTAAATATCCAGTATGGTTAAAAACCAGATTATACAATCCTTTCAATTCCGCCGCTCATATTGTTATTGAGGTTGATTCTCCTCTCATTGATAAAATTACTTTATATTCTAACTCATCATTGGATAAAGGTTGGCGACTACAGCGCAGTGGCGAAATAGTCCCCCAATCTTTTAGAACTTATCCATTTGTTAGACCTGTATTTCCACTGCGATTAAGCACTAACGAATATATTGATATTGCAATTGAATATAGCGATCAAGGCACAGTACCATTGCCAATTACTATTTGGTCATCAGGAGCTTTTGAAAAACATCAAAGTCGTTTGCTAATATTATACGGGCTATATTACGGCATATTTATAGCTATGTTAGTTTATAACTTAGTATTATATTTTAATATTGGCGACAAAGCTTATTTATATTATGTATTTTATGTGGCAAGTTTTGCATTGTTTCAGTTTACAGACAATGGATTAATGCATTACTATTTTTCAGAGTTTTTTATATATTACGAATTAAACTTAATACATTTAATATCTACCCAACTTTTTATCTACGGGTTATTATTATTTAGTCGATCACTTTTACAAACCAATAAATACCTACCACGATTAGACTTCTATTTAAGAGTATTAGGATGGTCTTTTGTTGTTTTAATGTGCTGTACGCCATTTTTAGATTTTGCCCTCGCAGCCAAATTAACAATCCCAATAGGTGTGTTAGTACCTATCAGCATTGCTTTAACTACTATTTTATCAATAAAAAAAGGCAATAATATTGCCAAGTATTTTTTAGTTGCATTTAGCATATTTTTTATTGGATCAGCGCTTTGGGGATTACGCAATGCAGGTATAGTAGAATCTAACTTTTTGAATGATCATTCTATGCAGTTGGGTTCTGCAGTAGAGATGATAATGTTATCGATGATTTTAGCTTTTAGGATTAACCGTCTACGCAAACAAAAATATGAGCAGGAACAAATGGCATCTAAAGCATATTTGTCAATTTCAGAAAATAGTCCCGATGCCATTTTAAAATTTGATATAGAAGGTAATTTGATATATGCCAACAAACAATCAGCATTTTTACCATTTATTGACAATAAATATCAAATGCAACAAACTTTAGCAGATTTTGATTGTCGTCTAACCAAACAATTAAATTTAGCTTTAATACAATTAAAAGCAGGTATTGATGTCGATAATTTTATAGAAAAAATCAAAGTAGGTAAGCAAGAATTACATATAGAAGTGCGTGCAGTAGGAGAAAAAGACTTAGAAGATAATTTAATTTCTGTTTTATTTTTATTACGAGATATTACAGAAGATTATAACCTAAAGGCGCAATTACATCAAAATGAAAAAATGCAAGCTGTCGGCCAACTAGCAGGTGGTATTGCCCATGATTTTAATAATCAGCTCACCATTATTATGGGCTATGCCGATATGCTTTCCGCAAATAAAAACTTAGATGAAACTATCAAACGCGGTATAAATAAAATAGCAATGGCAGCTAAACATTCGGCAGAATTAACGGCACAATTGTTAGTCTTTGCGCGCAAAGGCAATTTTAAAATGAAACCTGTATCCTTACATAAAATTGTTAGCCAAACTATATCCTTATTAACACGTAGTTTGCATAAAAACATTGTAATCACAGAACAATTTAATGCAGATTCATCAATAATCAATGCAGATGAATCAAAATTACAAAATGCTATTTTAAATTTATGTATTAATGCTAGAGATGCTATGCCTGATGGCGGTGAGTTACATTTATCTACCAAATTAAATGGCAATAATTTAGAACTAACCATTAAAGATACTGGCGTAGGTATGTCCACAGAAGTAATGGAAAATATATTTGAACCATTCTATACTACTAAAGATGTTGGCAAAGGCACTGGTATGGGCTTAGCTACTGTTATGGGAACAGTAGAAGCTCACAAAGGCACAATAACAGTAGAATCTAAATGTGGTCAAGGTACAAAATTTGTCTTATCGTTTCCTCTTGAAACTGAAAAATCAATTGATTCAAAGCCTCAAAATCAACTAATTATGGGACAATCATCTATTTTAGTAATAGACGATGAGGACGAGGTAAATGAAATTACTGTTAAATTATTAGAAAGTCTTAATTATAAAGTTACAAGTTTTGTTGATGCCGAAGAAGCATTAGACTGGTATACAGATAATCACAGTAAGATAGATTTAATCATTTTAGATATGATTATGCCAGACTTAGATGGATTAGAAACTTTTAAACGTATCAAATTAATAAATTTTGAAGCACAAGTTATTATTTGCTCTGGTTTTTCTGTGGAATTAAAAGCCAAAGAGGTATTAAGTTTGGGTGCTAAATCTTTTATTCAAAAACCTTTCACATCTTCATCTTTATCTCAAGCAGTAGCTAAAATATTACAATAACTTTTTAGGAAATAAAATGGCATTAGTAAAAATAAACTGTCACTCAGAAAGTTTGGGTATGGCCATAAGCTTTCATGCAATAGTACCTCAAAGTGTTGGAACATCACAAATAGGTATGGCTAGTAGTAAGAATATGGACTTCTATCCAGTTTTGTATTTATTACATGGCTTAAGCGACGATGATACGATTTGGTGCAGACGAACTTCCTTAGAACGTTATGCTGCCGATAAAAATATTGTAATTGTTATGCCCAATGTACATAGATCTTATTATACAAATATGGTTAATGGCTTAAATTATTGGGATTTTATTGTCGACGAATTACCTCAATTAGCAAGGCTTTTTTTGCCTGTTTCTACTCGCAAGCAAGATAGCTTTGTAGCAGGCTTATCTATGGGAGGCTATGGAGCTTTTAAATTGGCATTAAATTATCCAGAAAGATTTACTGCTGCCGCGTCATTATCTGGAGCGTTAGATTCTAGATTTATGTTAAATTTAGATGATGAACATAGAATTAAAGAATGGCATAATATCTTTGGTGAACAAGAACAGTGGCAAAATAGCCCAAATGATTTATTAAGTCTTTTAGACAAACATTCTAAAAATAAAACTGACTTGCCAAAATTATGGATGCATTGCGGAACAGAAGATTTTTTATATGACCACAACGTTAAATTTAAAAACCTTGCCTTGTCAAATAATATAGATTTAGAATATCACGAAGGACCAGGAGACCATAATTGGGATGTTTGGGATGAGCAAATTCAAAATGTGTTAAACTGGTTGCCTTTGAATAATGGCTAAACGAGGTGCTAGAAATAATAGTAAATCTGGCAATCGCGGTTCAGCTGGATTAAACAAAAAAAGGGGCGAAGAATTTTTAATTAAAAATGCTAATCGTCATGAAGTTAAATTAACAGGTAGTGGCTTGCAATATGAGATTATTCGCAAAGGTAATGGCAAAGCCCCAGATATTAATAGTAAAGTTAAAATTGACCAACGTGCTTTATCTATCGAAGGCACTGTCTTAGACGACACTTACAAATCAGGTAGACAAGATATTTTATCGGTTGAAGAGGCTATACCAGGTTATGCAGAAGCTTTAATGTTGATGAATGAGGGTGCTCGTTATAAATTTGTAGTGCCACATCATTTAGCATGGGGCAAAAAAGGCTCTGCAAATGGCAAAATAGGCCCTTATGCTACCTTGATTTTTGACGTTGCGTTGCATAAAGTTTTTTAAATGATAAGCGATATTAAAAATCGCATTTTTTTTAACTTACGCAATAAGCTACAACTTAGTAGAAAATCTTATAAGCCACCATACGAACAAAAAAACAATTTACACTTAGAAGATTATAAATATTTATTTAATAAATATAATTTAACAAACTTAGAAAGTAAATATTCACAAAGTTTGTTTAATATTCAATTATATCATTTACAACTATTAGACAAATTTATAAACCATTTTTTAACCAAACAAACTTGTTTACATATTTTAGATGCTGGATGTGATAATTGGCATTACTTGCCTAGTTTATGGTTTTGGGCAAAATCAATATGCGACAATATACGCATTGACGGTATTGAATTAGATGCATGGAAAATGTACATAAATGGACATACTAAAGTATCTTTTGCCTTAGGGATTATTAGTGAATATGCTAATGTAAATTATATACATGGTAATGTTTTAAATTATCATCAATCACCTAATTTTATATTTTCATCTTTGCCATTTATTGAAAATACTGAAGCAAAGCATTGGCATTTACCAAAAAAATATTTTAAACCACAACAATACTTACAGCATTTATGGGATATATTAACGCCAAATGGTCTTTTGATGGTAATTAATGTAGATGAAGAAGAATGGTTAATTCAAAAGAATCTATTTCAAAAATTAAATATCAATCTCTTAATTGCAGGAGAGCCATTTGTAAGCAATTTATGTCCATATCCCAGTATTAGACATATTTCAATAGCTAAAAAACTATAATTTTCTCTTAAATATTAATACAGTCTTTTGTTGTTGTTTATGTCAATTTAATGTAAAATAATGTTATTGAGTGCATTTTAAATACTTTACTGAGGTATATATGGAAGTTTTAACGTTAGAAGAAGTTTCAAAGTTATTAAAGGTAAACGAGAGAACAGTTGTGTCTTGGGCAGAAAAAGGCGACTTTCCAGGAGGCAAAATAGGCTCTGCGTGGAGATTTCGCAAAGCGGATGTCGATATGTGGCTCTCTAAAAAGTTGGGTACACGACACAGCGAAGTCGAACCCAAAAAAAGTTCTATTCAAGAATTTATACATCCCAATCATTTCTTTTTAACTGATGTTAGCTCAAAACGTGAAATAATAGACTTTCTAACAGAGAAATCAGCAAGTGTTCTAACTAATATAGATATTAATTTAATTCGCAATGAAGTTTGGCACCGTGAATCACTAATGAGTACAGGCATTGGCTTAGGCATAGCAATTCCTCATATCCGCATTGATAATGTAGCGCAAATTGAAGTATTCTTTGCGGTTAACACCAAAGATATTATTGACTATGATGCAATAGATTCTAAACCTGTGCGCATAGTAATTTTAATAGTAGCTGGGATTAATATGCAAAACCAATATTTAAAAGCATTATCGACAATAACCGCACTGTTAAAAAACGATAATATTAGAGAGCAATTACTAGCTTGCCAAGATAATGCAGAAATAGAAAAAACCTTAAGAGGAGCCCAGCTATGAATCACAGTATTATTTTAGTTATTGCTATTGCAATTATTGGAGCGATGATTAGTTCTGGTATCGCTAAACGGCTTAACTCGCCTCAGGTTTTAGGCTATATTTTAGTAGGTGTTTTAATAGGTTCAGAATTTCTAAATTTCTTTCCTATGAGTGATATTCATGCCTTGACTCCATTGAGCTTTATAGCTTTAGGTATTATTGGCTTTTTAGTTGGTGGCGAAATTGAAATAGCCACCTTAAAAAAATATGGCAAGCAATTTTTAGCAATTTTACTATGTGAAGGTATGATGGCAACTTTCCTGGTATTTTTAGTAAGTTTTTTAGTCTCTTATTTTGTATTAGGCAATGTTACCTACGCATTAGCCATTGGCATTTTGCTAGGTGCTATATCTTCGGCTACCGACCCTGCTTCTACTATGGGAGTTATCTGGGAATACCGTTCTGCTGGTATTGTAACAACAACGCTAACTGCCATAGTTGCTTTAGATGACGTATTAGCAATGGCCTTATACGCCGTGGCATCTAATATATCTCAATTTCTTTGTGGAGTTGGTGGCTCTAGCGTTGGTGATGCTATATTTCATTTTTCTAAGGATATTGGAGGCGCTATTATTATAGGTGGTATTTTTGGTGGGTGGTTAGCATTTTATCTACGCAAACAAAAACAATTAGATTCACCACTTTACGCTGTGCTTGGTGTTGTTTTATTATCTTTAGGTATTGCGCAAATAGTTGGTGCTGATTTGATTTTATCTTCAATGACCGCAGGTATAGTATCTGCTAATGCTGCACCTCAACAAATGAAAATAATAATGGAACGCCTTCGAAATATGTCTTTTCCAATTTATATATTATTTTTTGTTATGGTTGGTGCTAGATTACAATTTTCTGGCGTACCACTTTGGATGTGGGGCATAGCTATTTTATATGTATTTGCTCGCAATGGTGGTAAAGTATTAGGCGCTTATTTTGGTGCCAAAATTTCTAATGCGCCCGCTGTTGTTCAACGCAATACAGGTTTGGGTTTATTTTCTCAAGGTGGCGTAGCTATCGGATTGGCTATTGTTGCAGGTGAACATTTGCAAGCTATTAATGTTGCCCCTGGTATATCCTTAGGCAATGCCGTAATTACTATTGTTACAACTACAACATTTTTAATTCAGTTAACTGGTCCGGCTGCTGTTAAAATTGCATTAAAAAGAGCTGATGAAATGTATAAAGTTAAAACTAAAGAAGACATTCTTAATGAAAATTCAGTAGCATCAGTTACTGATGAAGGCACATATTGTGCCGAAAACACTCCATTTGAAAAAATAGTAGAGATGTTCTCTAATGATGGTGTCGACTGTATTGCCGTAGTAGATAAAGATAATAAATATAAAGGCGAAATTAAAATATCTAATATCCAACCTATTTTATCATCACGCGATATTTGGGACTGGACTATGGCGGCAGATGTCATGATTACATCAGGCAAAACTATCGATAAAGATTGCTTGCTAAATGATGCATTTACTTATATGAATAACTTTATGGTAGATCATCTCTGTATAGTTAACAATGGTGAATATTGTGGAATTTTAACCAGAAAAAACATTAAAGAGTTATTAAAAAAATCCAATTTAGCATTAGCTTAATAACTAAATATAAACAAGCCCTATATTTAACATTTGGGGCTTGTTTATTTATACAACCAAAAGTATTATATTTACATAAATTTTAATTAGTGTTAAATTAAAGTTAAATTATTTGAGATTAACGGAAATTCGTGAAAATCGAATGCGGATGCGCCACTGTAAGCAACTAAAGTTGTAAGCCAGGAGACGAATCTCAAATGTACTGACTCTTACGCAAATATAGAGGCAGACAGGTGAGCTATTGAATACTTAAAGCCTCCTTTCTGCGAAAGGAGGCTTTTTTATTTTATCAAGTATTCAAAAAAAAAAATCTATCTATTGTTATTATTAATTATTAGGAAAAAAATGAAGAAAATATCTATTTTATTATGTATGATTTTAGCTGTTTGTTCTGTACAAGGAAAAGAATCAATGAATAAAAAAGCTATAGTAATAGCTGCTTTTGGAACTACATACCCAACAGCATTGCAATCAATTCTAAACATTAAATTAGCTGCCCAAAAAGCATATCCAAATGCAAAAGTAGAACTGGCCTTTACATCTAATATCATTAGAAAAATTTGGCAAAGAAGAGCTTTAGATACACAATACAAAAAAGAAAATCCAACCGTTCCTGCTAATATTTATAATGTTAAAACTCCTTTGGCAACCATCGCCAATTTGCAAAATGATGGTTACCGTACAATTATTGTACAATCAAGCCATATATTTGCTGGTGAAGAATATGAAGACTTATGCTCTTATGTAAATGGATTAAATTCTATTAAAACAGGTAAAAAGAAATTTATGCCTTTTGACAACTTAGTAATAGGCCGTCCAGCCCTTGGCAAACCTGGTACAGAACATATTTATCATGATGATATTTTAACAGGAGTTAAAGCACTTAAAAACGATGTAACAAAAGCTAAAGCAGATGGCGTTGCATTAGTTTATATGGGACATGGTAATGAGTTTTTAAGCACAGGTATTTATGCAGAATTTCAAAAAGCACTGCGTAAGGAATATAATTATCCAAATATTTTTGTAGGCACTGTAGAAGGGTTTCCAACTGTTAATGATGTTTTAGACGGTCTGCAAAAGGCTAAAGTAAAAAAAATATTACTTAAGCCATTTATGGTAGTTGCAGGAGATCATGCCAATAATGATATGGCTAGCGAAGAAGAGGATTCATGGAAAAGTATTTTTACCAAAGCGGGTATCAATGTTGATACTGAAGTGATTGGCTTAGGTATGAATCCTGAATGGGTCAAGATATATGTACAACATATAGGTGATGCTATTAAAGATTATAATATTAAATTTTAATATTATACAAAAAATTGTGTCAAAAATTTTTATTGTCATTTTAATTTTATTGGCAGTATTTGCGATACCTGTAGGGTTAACTACAGGTATCGCAAATATTTCGTATGACAGTGTTTTTACACTTTTTAATAACAACTCTAATCCAACTGCCCATTTGGTATTTTATCAAATACGCTTACCAAGAATGTTATTGGCATTTATGGTAGGGGCATCACTTGGTATTTCTGGAGCAGTATTTCAAGGATTATTAATTAATCCATTGGCGGACTCTTATACTACAGGTATTGCATCTGGCTCGGCATTTGGTGCATCTGTTGCTATTTTATTAGGCCTAGGGGGGTATTTTTTACCATTATTTGCCATTATTGGAGCAATTATAACATTGTTAGCAGTTATGATATTAAGTGCCAAAAGTGGTGGCTTTGAACCTCGCAATTTAATTTTATCTGGTATTGTGGTTGGGGCTATATTATCTGCTGGATTAAGCTTAATTAAAAGTATTTCTGGCGATTCTTTAGGCGCTTTAATATTTTGGTTATTGGGTAGCTTTTCTGGTCGAAGCTGGACAGAAGTGCTGATACTAAGTCCTTATTTTATACTTGGAACTGCATTAATTTTATTGCACATTAAAGAATTAGATTTATTGGCATTTGGCAGTGAACAAGCCTCGGCATTAGGCGTTAATGTCAAAAGAACAAGATATATTTTAATAATTTCTTCTGCTTTGTTATCTGCAACATCTGTAGCTGTAAGCGGTATCATTGGTTTTGTAGGCTTGGTTGCACCACATATTATACGCTCGGTATTTGGAGCTACCCATAAAGTAGTATTGCCTCTATCATTTTTTTTTGGCGGTCTAATATTATTATGGGCAGATATTTTAGTAAGGGCCTTATCGTTTGCTGGAGAAATACCAGTAGGGGTGATTACCTCTTTAATAGGTGGACCTTTTTTTTGTATTTTATTAATGCGTAAATTAAGATGATTAAAGTTAATAATATCAGTTACGCATATAATACTAAAAATGTGATACAAAATATTAGCTTTAATTTAAAAGCTGGAGAAATATTAACGATATTAGGACCTAACGGTGGTGGCAAAACAACTCTTTTAAAATGTCTTAACAATATCTTAATGCCTAAAACAGGTAGCGTTTTAATTAATGAAACCAACATATCTAAGATGTCCAATCAAGATATAGCCTGCCTTATGGCTTTAGTACCTCAAAAATTAGAGACGCTATTTCCATTTACTGTTCAAGAAACAATAGCTATGGGCTTATATGCAAAATCTAAATTTTTAAGCAAAGCAACACAAAACAAACTTATCGACCATGCTATTGATAAAATAGGAATTGCATATCTTAAAAACCGTTATATTAATGAATTAAGCGGTGGAGAAAAACAATTAGTTTTTGTAGCCAGAGCAATAATACAAGATACACCCATATTACTATTTGATGAAGCAACATCTAATTTAGATATTAATCATACTGCAACGATTTTGCGTGCAGTAAAATCATTAGCCAAAGATAAAAATGTAACAATAATAGCTATTATACACGATATTAATTTAGCAATCAGATTTAGCGATAAGATTATGTATTTAAATGGTGGCGACCAATCTGACACATTATCTATTGATAAAGCAATTAAACCAAAGCTAATAAGTAAATTTTATAATATTGATTTAAAAGACATTGAATTTAATCAAGTGTCTAAAACAATTAATGTGAGATTGTAATGTTAAAACACCAAAGATATACCGTTATTTATATGAGCATTCTTTGCTTGCTTAGCAATGCTGTTGCTTTTGCAGACAACCATAAAAAGCCTCGTATCGTGTCTTTATATTCTGCATATACTGAGATGTTAATAGCTATCGGAGCTGAAGACTCAATAGTTGGCACAACAAGTAGAGAGGCTAAAAAACTTGGAGTAATTTCTGTAGGCAATCATATGAATCCATCTATAGAAGCTGTAATATCCTGTCAACCAGATTTTGTAATAGCTTTTGCTAAAAATCATTCACGGTTTGAAAAATTAAATCAGTATTTAACCAAATTAAATATTCAGTTTTTAATTGTTGCGCCCACAAACATTAAAGAAGTACAGGATTTAATTTTAACCTTGGGAAATAAAACCAATTGCTATCAATCGGCTAAAAAAATAGTTAAGAATATTAATACAGATTTGGCAAAATTAAATGATTTAGTTACAAAATTAAAACAAAAAAAAACAGTTTTTGTTGAAGTTCGCCAAGCGCCTACTTTTTTAACCTGTGGCAAAAATAGTATAGTAGCTGATATTATCCATTACGCAGGAGCTAAAATAGTAGTCGCTGGAAATAAAAGTGTCAATCGCATTGATATAGAAGCTATTATAAAGGCAAATCCAGACTTTTACTTACAACAACGAGGTATGATGAATCGCCATCCAAAAAGTCCAGACAAAGAAAGTTTAATAGCTTTTTTACCATGCGTACAACGTGGCAATTTTGGCATTATCAATGAAAAACTTGTATCGAGACCAGGCATTAATGTGGCAAAAGCCGCATTAAAAATTTACAATTTAATTTATAATAAAAACGAGAAATAATGACTAAATATGGCAAATTTATAGGTGTAGGTGTGGGTCCAGGCGACCCATCTATGTTGACATTAAAAGCTGTAGATGTACTTAAAAAGGTGGATTATATTTTTGAAGCCGTTGGTAAAAATAGCAAAGAGAGCATATCGTCTAAAATAGTTAGTGCCATAGAAGGCATAACAGCAATTAAGATACCTCTGGTATTTTCAATGTCGCGTTCACATAGCCAACGAAAAGAAGCATGGGTCAAAAATGCCTTATTAGTTTGCGACAAGCTTAAAGATGGTAAAGATGTTGCCTTTGTAACTATAGGCGACCCTTTAATCTATAGCACTTACACTTATTTAATGAAAGAAGTATTAAATATTATTGCGGATATTAAAGTTGAAACAATTCCAGGGATTACTTCATTTCAGTATAGCGCATCACGTAAAAATATGCCCATAGTTGAAGACGAAGAAACACTTATGCTACTACCCGCGTGGAAGGAAGAAATTGTTAATTTAGACTTAGTAAAAAAAGCGGACACCGTAGTATGTTTAAAAACATATAGAACACGCAATGCCATTATTGATATTTTACAAAACAGTGGAAAAAATAATTTATTATATGCTCAAAGAGTTGGTCTAGAAGATGAAAAAATTAGTAACTCATTAGACGAAATAAAAAAGACATCTGTAGAATATTTATCACATTTAATAGGACGCAAAAAATAAAAAATGTCAGATGTAATCACATTGCTAATTAGCCTTTTTAAATTGGCCTTGATGATTTCTATTGGTGTATTTATTGGCACGATTTTTGAACGCATAAACCTACAAAATCGTTTAGCTTTTATTTTAAAACCTTTGTCCAAATTTACGGGTCTTTCGTCTTTAGGTTGTACTGCTTTTGTAACGGCATTTGCTTCACCTAGAGCTGCCAATACCATTTTAGCTAGCAGTTGTGATGAAGGGCTAATATCTAAGCGAGAAATGATTTTATCCGCATTAGCCAATTCAACGGCCGCCGTTTTTGTGCATTTACGAGTATCAAGTTTTGTGCTTTTACCATTGTTGGGCAAAGTCGGTTTAGCTTATATTGGCGTGCAAATAATAGGCGCATTTATTACTACTATATTGGCATTATTAATATTAAACAAAAATAGTAGTGTTTGTGATATAAATAAAGATATTAAATTAACACCTACAAATAAAAAACACAAAACACTTTGGCAAGTTTTTTTTAAACGCAATAAAACTATTTTATTGCGTGTTTTAATTATTACTGTTCCTCTTTATAGCATTATTTATTTTTTAAATATTAACGGTTATTTGGCATTAACAACATCAATCTTACCCGATAATTTAAAATCTATATTACGTCCAGAATCAATGGTTATAATAGGTGTGCATTTTTCTGGAATAATGCCAGCTGTATCGGCAGCATCATTGGCGTTACGCGATGGGGTACTAAGCCAAACACAAGTTTTTATAACGCTTTTAGTTGGTTATATATTTACAACTCCTGTCAGAGCCATAAGACATACTCTGCCATCGGCATTGGGGATATTTCCTGGAAAGACAGGTTTATATATTGTTACAATTTCACAAATTATAAAAATTATAGTAGCTATAATAGCGATATTAATAACTCTAAAGGTGGCTGTATGAATACGCAAATAAATTGGGATATGCCAGGAATACAAATAGAACAAAAAAGTTTTAAATGTATCGAGCAAGAATACACTGGTAAAAAATTTAACACAAAAGAATGGCCAGTAGTAAGGAGGGTAATTCACTCAACTGCGGATTTATCAATTGGTGAATTATTTAGGTTTGCACATAATCCAATAGATACTGTTTTACAGGCTTTAAAGGATGGATGTTCTATTTATAGTGATTCTAATATGATTAAAAGTGGGATTTCAAAAGCAAAAATTTCTAAAATTAATCCTATTTATAAAACCAAAGATATTACTTGTCTAGTTGCCGACAAACGGGTTGCAAAAATTGCCAAAGAAAAAAACATAGCACGTTCTCTTGCAGCTTTAGACGTAGCAAAAGACGACATAGATGATGGTATTATATTAATTGGCAATGCACCATTAGCATTGGCAGGTATTGTTAAAATGAGTTCTGAAGGATTGTTAAAACCACGAATAATTATCGGTATGCCTGTGGGCTTTGTACATGTTATAGAGTCAAAACAAATGCTCTATGAAAGCGACATTGCCTATGTATCAATAGACGGTAGGCGTGGTGGTAGCCCTTTAGCTGTGGCAGCTTTTCACGGTATGCTAGAAGAGACTTTAAAGCAATTGTAAGATGAAAAATCTACGCACAGGATTTACAACAGGAGCTTGTGTTTGCGCTGCTAGTGCAGTCGCATTTCAAGTTTTATATGGTTGTAATGCAAATGATTTAAAAAAAATTGGGATAGAATTTCCCGATTCACAAATTAGATTTTTAAATATTTTAGATATCAAAATTAATAATGATGATGTTGATGTATCTATAAAAAAAGATGGCGGAGATGATATAGATATTACTAATAATGCTATAATTAAAGTTAAATTATCAATATTTAATCAAAACTTACTTGATAGTGATATAAAAATCAGCAATGACAATATAGATATTGTTTTACGCAGAGGACAGGGAGTTGGTATAGTAACTAATGATATGTTAGATGTGCCAAATGGTAAAGTGGCAATTAACCCTCAACCTCAAAAAATGATTTTGCGTAACTTAGATATTTTATCTAAAAAAATGCAAAAATTTAATCCTATTTTAATTGAAGTATCCGTTGAAAATGGCGTAGCATTGGCTAAAAAAACTTTAAACTCTGTATTGGGAGTAGTTGAAGGCATTTCTATTTTGGGTACATCTGGCATAGTGATACCATGTAGTCATAACGCGTATAAAAAAACTATACTGATGCTTATTAAAGGTGCTGCTAACACCAATGATAAAAAAATAATGCTGGTAACAGGAGGCAAAACTCATCGTTTACTCAAAGAAATGCAACCAGATTTTCCAGAGATTAAAATCATCAGAATGGGAGATTTTATACAAGAATCAATATCTCAAGCCAAAAAATATGCAATTGATAGCATCACCATTGGTTGTATGCCAGGCAAATTGGCAAAATATGCTTTGGGCTATGGATATACACACGCCCATAATGTGCGCACTGATATGCAAAAAATAGCTAAAATTTTAGACGATTATAATATTGATAAAAAAATTGTTAATCACTTACAAAAAGCCTCCACAATCCGTAGTTTTATTATGCAATGCGAGCCAGAAATCGTAAAACAAATATATAATATTTGGGCATTAAAAGCTTTAAAAGTATTTAAACAGTGGAACAATCAGACCAAATTTAAAATAATGTTATTTGGGTTTAATACAGAATTTTGCGGAGAATGGCGTGAATAAACAACAATTTTTACCAATGACATTATTGGCAAATAACAAAAAAGTCTTAATAGTTGGAGGTGGCAAAGCAGCTTTTAAAAAATGCAAAAAACTGTTGCTAGCCAATATGCAAGTAACAGTTATTGCACCAAAATTAAACCCTGATTTTACACAATACCATGACAAATTTATCTATATTGACAAAGAAATTTCTGCTTCAGATATTGATGATTATTTTATAGTAATAGCCGCTACTAATTATTTAGATATTAATCAAAATATTTTAAATTGGGCTAGAGCAAAAAATATTTTAGCAATTAATATCGATAAAAACTGGATTAATGGCGATTGTATTTTTCCAGCTACTTTTAGCAACAAAGAAATTTTAGTATCGGTATCCACATACGGCAAAAATTGTCGGCAAGCAATCAAAATTAAAAAAATTATCGCCAATATTTTAGACTTAGATTTTATTAATTTAGCAAATACAAAAATAAAAGTTGTCAGTTGCGGACTTGGCAAAATAAGCCTAACTACCCACCATTTAAACGCTATCTACAATGCCGATATAATTGTTGGAGCCAAACGACTGCTAAATCTCTTTAATGATTTAACTTCTATTAAAATACATATTGATACAGAAATTATTAAAAAACTAGATGAAGTATTTATTAAATATCCAAATAAAAAAATTGTTATTTTAGCCTCTGGCGATTCATTATTTTATGGCATTGGAGCATTACTTGCAAAACGATTTACACACGACCAAGTGCAATACATACCCAATACAACATCTGTACAGGTAGGTGCAGCCAAATTAGGATTAGTATATTCAGAATTAAATTATTATTCGGTGCATGGACGCAGTAAAAAACTGCCTATCGCACAAATTAATAATTCTCCCTTAGTATGTATTTTATGTGATAGCATTAATAATCCATGGCAAATTGCGCAAGATTTAATTGCTTATAACCCAAACAATCGACAACGCAAATGTGTTATTTGTCAAAATCTTGGCTTGCCAGAGGAAACACTAAACAGGTTAAACTTGGGTGATATTTTACAAAAAACTTTTGCAAATTTAACGTTTATTTTTATTTTACAAGAAGGGCAATCAGTTAAAGAAATAGCTTTAGGTTTACCCGATGATTTGTTTTACAAAGACTCTAACTGTATAACTCATCCAGAAATTAGAGCTGTAGTATTATCAAAATTAAAATTAAAACCCCATTCTATTTTATGGGATTTAGGGGCAGGTTCTGGCTCAGTTGGTTTAGAAGCATGTACCATAGCCAATGAACTTACAGTATATTCTGTTGAGAAATCAGCCAAGCGTTGTCAAAATATAATTAAAAACAGTGTAGCCTTAGGCATTAACAATCTAACTGCCATAGAGGGTGATATTTTTAAAACTATGCCAAATCTTCCAAAAGCGCAATCTGTTTTTATTGGAGGCGGAGGCAATGATATTATCAAAATTATTCAATGGATTTTAAAATCATTACCCACTGGAACTCGTTTAGTTATTACTGCAATTATGCAAGAAACAATTTGTCAAATTATAAATAACTTTAAAAATGAAATAAGCGAAAGTTTAGAATTACAGATACGCAGGCAAAAAAAATTAGGCAAAGGCACTATGCTAGAAAATGATAATCCAATTAGAATATTTTGTATGGATATAAAATGAATGAATTTAAAAATAAAATAATTTTTGGCGGAGCAGGTCCTGGTGCAAAGGATTTAGTAACTATAAGACTACACAACGCCATTAAACAGGCCGATATAATTATCTATGCAGGTTCTTTGGTCAATCCAGAAATCCTTACAGAGCATAAACCAAATACTCAATTATACGATAGTGCAGGAATGGATTTACATAAAATTATAGATATTATGATTGCAGGTATTAAAGAATCCAAAAATGTTTTGCGGGTTCATACTGGTGACCCAGCAATGTATGGTGCAATAGCCGAGCAAATAAAGCGCTTAGATGCTCAAGGTATTGACTATGAAGTTATCCCAGGAGTTAGCTCTGTTTTTGCAGCAGCAGCAGCAGTAAAAAAAGAATTAACCTTACCTGGAATTACCCAAACAATGATTCTTACCAGGCGTGCTGGACGCACACCAGTACCGCCTAAAGAACGTTTAGAATTATTAGCATCGCATAATACATCTATGGGGCTTTTTTTAAGTGTTGGTGATATTGACGGGTTGGTTACAGATTTATTAATCGCTGGATATACAAAGCAAACACCAATATATGTAGTTTATAGAGCAAGTTGGCCAGATCAAAAAATTGTTGAAGCCACCTTAGCAACAGTTGCTCAAAAAGTGGCGTTGGCTAATATCACCAGACAAGCAATAGTCTTAGTTGGTAATGCTCTATCTGGCAATGGTCAAGATTCATTATTATACGATCAAAAATTTACCCATGGCTATCGCAAAGGCGAAGGGCATATTACAGATATCCACAGTTTTAAAACACAGGAATTTCCATTTAGGTTTAAGGGCAAGTTGGCAATTTGGTCAATTACAAAAAATGGTTTTAAAATTGCAAATCAAATAGCTGATATTGCCGATGCACAAATCTTTAGCAATTTAAAAAATGACTTGGACAAGCAATGGCATTGTTTTGATGCACATATTTTTATAATGTCAACTGGCATAGTAGTTAGAAAAATCTCTAATTTAATAAAATCAAAGTTAAATGATCCTGCTATTATTTGCTTAGATGATAAAGCTATGCATGCAATATCACTTTTATCTGGACATATTGGCGGTGCCAACGAATTAACAAAATCAATAGCCAATATAGTAGGGGCAATACCAGTAATTACAACTGCATCTGATGTCTTAGGGCATCGTGCATTTGATTGTGTTGCTACAGAATTTGGCTGGCAAATTTTAGACAAAACTAAAATTAAAAAATTGAATATGCTTTTAATTGAACCCATAATCGACAAAACCATAGCTGTAATTTGGCCAAAACAAATATTTGATAAATTTTATGCAAATAATAAATGCGTCTCGTTTATTAACAGCGTGCAAGATATTGATTTACAAAAACATAGTGCCATAGTTAGCTTGGATTTATCTAATGACGATATACACAAAATAAAAAGTATATTTGATTTAGATGTATTAAATTTTATTAAACCTAAATTAGTTATTGGTATAGGTGCTAAAGCTGGCGGAGACTATCAAGAATTAAAACAAATATTAAACACCGCTTTGTTAGAAATTGGTAGCAATATTAATATGATTGATACAATAGCAAGTGTTGATATCAAACAAAATGAACCGGCTATTGTTAAATTAGCAACAGAGTTAAATGTAAAAACACAGTTTTTTACAGTTGAAAATTTAAATAATGTCAATGTTCCAACCCCATCTAAACAAGTAAAAGGTAAAATAGGTACGGCATCAGTGGCTGAAGCATCGGCTATGTTGGCATCAAAAAACAATAGAATTATAACACCAAAAATAAAGGGCAAGACAGTAACTCTTGCCATTGCAATTTAAGGACTTATGACAAATACAATATACGCAGTTGGCTTAGGGCCAGGTGATACAATGTACTTAACTCCCCAAGCTAAAGCTATAATAGATAATGCAGAAGTCGTGGTTGGATACACATTGTATATAGACTTAATTAGAGATTTATGCCATAACAAAAAAACAATAGATACAGGTATGATGCATGAGGTAGAACGCTCAAACTTAGCGGTTGAAGAGGCTCAAAATGGTAAATCCGTAGCGATTGTTTGTTCTGGTGATTCTTCTGTATATGGTATGGCATCACTTTTATTTGAAATAATTGATAAAAAAGCATACAACATAAATGTCGAGGTTATCCCAGGCATTACTGCTGCGTTGTCTGTAGGTGCTGAATTAGGTTCTCCATTAACAAATGATTTTACTGTGATTAGCTTGTCAAATTTATTAACGCCAGAGCAACTAATTATCAAACGTTTAAACGCAGCAGCAAATGCGGATATGGTTACTGTATTGTATAACCCACGCAGTAAACGCCGACATAAATTAATTGCCCAAACTAAAGATATTTTTTTAAATAAAAATCCAAATAAAAAAATAGTAGCTGGCTATGTAAAAAATGCAGGACGAGACAATAAAACTATTTGGGTAGGTTTATTATGCAATTTAAATTTAGAAGATATTGATATGCTGACAACTGTCATCATTGGCAATAGTCAAACTGATATTATCAAAGGCAAAATGATTACACATCGTGGCTATCACACCAAATATGAACTATAAAACCAACACAAACTTTAATGCTTTTTTAGTGGCTGGTATCGGCTCAGGTAGTGGCAAAACCACAATAACCTTAGGTTTAATTTCAGCCTTTAAAAATATGGGCAAGGTCGTTGCGCCTTTTAAATGCGGACCTGACTATATCGATACTGGATTTCAAACAGAGGTAGCTAAAAAAAAATCTGTCAATCTTGATGTTTGGCTAATGGGTAAAAAAAACCTAAAAGCATCATTTTATAATGCCTCTAAAAACGCTGACATTGCAATTATTGAAGGGGTAATGGGTCTATATGACGGTTTAGACGTACAATCTAATTATGGCAGTAGTGCTGATATCGCAAAAATATTAGATGTCGGCGTAGTTTTAGTTGTCAATGCTAAAGGGATGGCACGATCCTTTGGAGCCTTAGTTAAAGGATATTGCGATTTTGACAAAGACATTAACATAATTGGTATTATTGCCAATGGTATAGGCTCAGATTATCATGCATCATTATTGCAAACTGTTTTAGAACAACAACAATTACCACCTTTAATTGGTTATTTAAATCGTGATAAAAACTTTACTTTGCCTGAACGCCATTTGGGTTTAGTGCCAGAAATAGAAAATGATAATCAAATAAAATATGATTTAATAGCAAAAAAAATTGAAACAAATATCAATTTAAAACAATTATTACAGCTAAGCAAAAAACACCTGCCTCATTATAATAACACAACAATCTCAAACATTGTTGACAACAAAACTATTGCAATAGCCTATGACAAAGCTTTTAGTTTTTACTATCAAGATAATATTAACCTATTTAAAGAGCATGGCTTTAATGTAATTAAATTTTCGCCATTAATGGATAAACATATACCAAAAAGTGATATGCTTTATTTTGGCGGTGGATTTCCAGAAATATTTGCCAAAGAGCTATCTCAAAATAATAGTATGCTAAAAAGTATTAAGGATTTTTCTTCTTCGGGTGGCATAATATACGCTGAATGTGGAGGATTAATGTATTTATCACAAACCATTACAACTTTAAATAATAATTCATTTAATATGTGCGGGATATTCCCTATAGAATCAAAAATGAACAATCGTCTAAAACGCTTAGGATATAGACAAGTAACATTGATGGAAAATTGTTTTTTAGGTAAAAAAGGGGATATTATACGCGGACATGAATTTCATTATTCCGAATCATCTGCGTTAAACAAAATAAAAAATATCTATAGCGTAACACATCCCACAAAAGGTATAGTCGATGCGTGTGGATATAAAATCAACAACACAATAGCTTCATATATTCATATACATTGCCTGTCAAATCCCAATATAATAGACAGCATTAAACATTTTAATAATTGGTAGAAATATGACATTTAAACAACACTTTATCGTAGGCGCCCGTAGCAGTAATTTATCTATGGTGCAAACTCAAAACACATTAAATGCTATAAAGGCAGATTTGAACAATTTAAGTTTTGATTTAAAACCTTTTAGCAGTGCAGGCGATAAGGATTTAAACACAACATTAGATAAAAGTCCCGCTGATTTTTTTACTGATATGTTAGATAAAGCTGTTTTAAATGGTGAAATTGATTGTGCCATACATAGTGCAAAAGATTTACCAGATATTTTACACAATGATTTAGATTGGTTTTGGTTGCCATGGCAAGCCGATCCAAGGGATGTAATTGTGTTACCTAAAGGTCAAAGTTTTGATGATATCCCTAAAAACCCGAGGATTGGCATTAGTTCTGATAGACGCAAAGCATGGGCAGATGCTACTTTTACTCAATGGCAAAACAAAAACATACGTGGCACAATCGAAAAACGCATAGAGCAACTAGATAATGGAGATTTTGATTTATTGTTAATGGCAGGCGCGGCTTTAGTGCGTTTAAATTTACAAGAGCGCATTAATAAATGGTTAAGCATTCAAGAATTAGCACCACCAGAGGGGCAAGGCTTTATTGCTTTAACCTTTAAAAAAGGTGATCAAAGATTTATAAAATTACGCAGTTTTTATACTAAATCTTGTTGTTTTATGGGTTCTGGGCCTGGTGATGAAAATCTATGTACTGTCGAGGGCATTAACGCCTTGCAAAATTGTGATATATGTTTGCACGATGCTTTAATAGCTCCGCGTCTTTTAGAAAATCTTAAAGACACCGCTAAAGCCATCAATGTAGGCAAACGCGCCGATGGTATACAAGTACGTCAAGACAAAATTAATCAATTGCTTTTAGATTATGTTCGCCGAGGCTTTAATGTAGTAAGATTAAAAGGCGGAGACCCTGGGGTTTTTGCCCGCTTACCCGAAGAAACCGAAACCCTATCTAATGCAGGTTTGGCATATTGGGTTATTCCTGGATTAAGCAGTCTTAGTGCAGCCACTACAGGAACAGGAATGTTATTAACTAGACGTGGCGTATCTAGGGGCTTTAGTGTTATTACTCCACGTGTTGCTGGTGGTGAAACGAAATCTATTATGCAGGATATTCGTAGTAAATCATCTTTGGTATTCTTTATGGCAATTAAAAAAATTAAAATTGTTTGCCAACAATTATTAGCCGATGGCCATAACCCAGAAGAATCAGTAGCTGTTGTATTTGCTGCTGGCACCAGAGAAGAAAACATCTTGCATGCAAAAATTAAAAACATTGCTGAACAACTAAATAATTATGATGGCAAAAAACCGGGATTATTTATGGTTGGTAAATTTACACAGGCACAATATTTGCATAATACAAAAAATGGAGCTTTAAAAGGCATTAAAGTTATATTAACTTGTAGTGATGCCATTATGCCAAACGCAAAATCAGTTGTACGTGCCTTTGGTGGTGTACCTTTGGCATACCCATTAATAAAACTACAAACAAATTTTTCTGCGGCAACATCTTTTAATAATATCACACAATATGATTGGATTGCCTTAACATCGCCATCAGCAGTTAGATGTTTTAAACAAATTATTGTCGCCAACAACTTGGATTTGCGTAAATTGCCAAATATTATGGTAACAGGTACAAAAACTAAAACCGAATTAAACAAACTTGGTCTACAAGCAGATTTAAGCCCAGATGATGATTTTAGTTCAGAAGGTATTTTAAAATTATTTCAAAATAAAGTCTCAGGTAATAATTTAAATATTTTAAGATGTATTTCATCTGAAGCCCCACAGACTTTAAGTAACGGTTTACAAAATATGGGACATAAAGTTGATGATGTGATTTTATATAATAATATTCCAATAAAATATGATCACACACCCAATGGTGATGCTATATTTTTTGCCAGTGCATCTGCCGTAACATCATTTATAAATCAGTTTGGCTCTGATTTATTAAAAAAGATAATTACCGTCTCAATAGGTAAGCCCTGTACAGCCAAATTACAAAGCTACGGCATTAAACCAACCCTACAAGCCAACCAAGCTACAGTAGAAGCCAGCATCAAAAAACTAGCAGTACATTGCCTATGTAACGTATAACATATACTAAAATGGACATAAATCTTAAAATATTGTTAATTTATAGATGCAAGCTTAAAATTTTGTATAATTAAACTTACTCTGCAAAACTGGTGCTATATACAATTATACTAACAAAATGGGGAAGTAGTTAATGACCACTAAAGAAAAACAAATAGAAGAATCTTTAATTCTAAAATTAAAAGATCTTAAATATACATATCGCCAAGACATTAGGGATAGAGCATCTTTAGAGCAAAACTTTCGCGATAAATTTGAGGCACTTAACAGGGTCAGTCTAAGCGATTCAGAATTTGCCCGTTTATACGATAGTATTATCACCCCCGATGTATTTGTTGCCTCCACAACTTTACGCCAACAAAACACCTTTAAGCGTGATGATGATACCCCATTGCATTATACCCTTGTTAATATAAAAGACTGGTGCAAAAATGAGTTTGAGGTTATTAACCAACTACGCATCAATACCAGCAATAGCAATCACCGTTACGATGTTATTTTACTTATTAACGGTGTTCCTGTGGTGCAAATAGAGCTAAAAGCCTTAGATGTCAGCCCTCGGCGTGCGATGGAACAAATCGTTGAATATAAAAACGATCCGGGCAATGGCTATACTAATACATTAATGTGTTTTATGCAGTTGTTTATCGTTAGCAACGAAAACAAAACCCGTTATTTTGCCAATAACCCCAATCAGCATTTTAGCTTTAACGCCGATGAACGCTTTTTACCCGTTTACGAGTTAGCCAAAGAAGACAACAGCAAGGTCAATCACCTGCATGAGTTTTCAGAAATCTTTTTGGCAAAATGCACCTTAGGCAAAATGATAAGCAGATATATGGTTTTAGTCGCCAGCGAGCAAAAACTTATGATTATGCGACCCTATCAAATATATGCCGTTAAGGCGATAGTTGATTGCATACACCAAAACCGTGGCAACGGTTATATTTGGCATACAACGGGCAGTGGCAAAACCTTAACATCTTTTAAAACATCAACCTTACTTAAAGACAATCCCGATATTGATAAATGTCTTTTTGTTGTTGACCGCAAAGACCTTGACCGTCAAACCAGAGAAGAATTTAATAAATTTCAAGATAACTGCGTAGAAGAAAACACCAATACTGAAAGCTTAGTCCGCCGTATGCTCTCCGAGGACTACGCTGATAAGGTTATTGTTACCACCATTCAAAAATTAGGTATTGCCCTCGATCAAACAAGCAAACGCACCCAAGCCGATAAAACCAAGGGCAAACAAACCTATAAAGAGCGTTTAGAGCCATTACGCAATAAACGCATTGTTTTTATCTTTGACGAGTGCCATCGCTCGCAATTTGGCGAAAACCACAAAGCCATTAAATCATTCTTTCCCAATGCCCAACTTTTTGGCTTTACAGGTACGCCCATTTTTGAAGATAACTCCAATTACAAAACAATCGAAGGCACAGAGGCTTCACATAAAACCACCCAAGATATATTTGAAAAACAACTCCACGCCTATACCATCACCAACGCCATTGAAGATCGCAATGTATTGCGTTTTCATATTGATTACTTTGGCGAAAGACCCAAAGACGATAAAGATACCATCAGCGAATCAACATCACCCGAGCCAAAAGCAGTAGTTAATGAGATTTTATCCAAGCACGACTCCGCCACCAACCAACGGCGTTTTAATGCAGTTTTTGCAACAACCTCTATTAATCAAGCCATTAAGTATTACGATTTATTTAAAGAAATACAGGCGTAAAAACAAGACCAAGATGCCGATTATAAACCCCTAAATATCGCTTGTGTGTTTTCTCCGCCTGCCGAGGGCAATAAAGATGTTAAGCAACTTCAAGAGGATTTAGAGCAAGAAAAAGCGGATAATAAAGTTGAACCAGAAAAAAAGAAAAAAGCTTTAAAGGCAATTCTTGACGACTACAACACCCAATACGGCACAAACCATACCATTACAGAATTTGACAAATATTATCAAGATGTTCAGCAACGCATCAAAGACCAAAAATACAGCAATAAAGATGTCCCCCATAAGGATAAAATAGATATTACCATTGTGGTGGATATGCTTCTTACAGGTTTTGATTCTAAATATCTTAATACCTTATATGTGGATAAAAAACTTAAATATCACGGTTTAATTCAAGCCTTTTCACGCACTAATCGCGTATTAAACGACACCAAACCCCACGGAATGATTTTGGATTTTCGCTATCAAGAAAGCGCCGTTAATACTGCCATATCACTTTTTTCTGGGGTAAGCAAAGCAGAACAAGCCAAAGAAATTTGGCTTGTTGAACCTGCCCCCGAGGTGATTAACAAACTAGAAGAGGCAATAGATAAATTAGAGGTTTTTATGGCGTCGCAAAATCTACCCTGCAATCCAGAAGAGGTCAACAACCTTAAAGGCGACACCGCACGGGCAGAATTTATCACCCATTTTAAAGAGATACAACGCCTTAAAACCCAAATAGACCAATACACCGACATCGAAGAAGAG
>Ga0256837_1000414_pt1 | contig 36710 bp, 33 predicted proteins | sample 4562384metaG_FD_185976 | JGI IMG/M metagenome (GOLD analysis project Ga0256837, IMG submission 185976) | Hydrothermal vent microbial communities from Guaymas Basin, Mexico - 4561-384 | ecosystem: Environmental > Aquatic > Marine > Hydrothermal vents | place: Mexico: Guaymas Basin | collected... | reverse complement strand
AGGTGATGCGATAGTAGAATCTCTTGAGTATAATTTTGAGTTTAAAAATAGATACAAAAACCCACAAATGAAGTTTTTCGCTTCAGAAAACCCAGAAGCTCTTAGAGGTGTTGCTAGGAAGTGGTTAAATTTTAACCCTTAAAATGTTACAATTCGCCCAATAAAAAGTGGAGAAATATGATGAAAAGATCTTCTGAAGTATTAGCTAGAAAATATCGCCCTACAAATTTTAATGAGCTTATTGGGCAGGAGATTATTGCTCAGACATTATCTTTAGCTTTAGATTCAGATAGGTTGTCTCATGCTTACCTTTTTTCAGGTTTAAGAGGTAGTGGTAAAACTTCAACTGCTAGAATCTTCGCAAAAGCTCTTATTTGTGAAGAGGGTATGAGTCATCAACCTTGTGGTAAGTGTCAAAACTGTGTCTTAGCATCTGAAAATCGCCATATCGACATCATAGAGATGGATGCGGCATCTTCAAGAAAGATAGATGATATAAGAGACCTTATAGAACAAACCAAATATCAACCAGCATCAGCAAGATTTAAAATCTTTATCATAGATGAAGTTCATATGCTTACAAAAGAGGCATTTAATGCTCTACTTAAAACACTAGAGGAGCCACCTAGCTATGTTAAGTTTATACTAGCAACAACAGACCCACTAAAACTTCCAGCTACAATTTTAAGTAGAACTCAACACTTTAGATTCAAAAGTATAGCGACAAATAAGATCATCGACCATCTAGCACATATTCTTCACCTTGAAGAGATTAAGTATGAAGATGGAGCATTAGAGATTTTAGCTAGAAGTGGAGCTGGTAGTTTAAGAGATACACTAACCCTACTAGACCAAGCTATCATCTACTCTAAAAATTTTGTTGATATAAATACTGTAACAGATATGCTAGGGCTTGTTGACCCCTCTTTTATAAAAGAGATGTTTGATGCTATCTTTAAAAAAGATTATCAACAGATCGTAGAGTACACAAAAAAACTAGAGGAGTATGAAGCAGAGATGATTGTAGATGAGTTGATAGCTTATCTAAAAGAGAGGATGTATCAACATGACCCTCTTTTTTCAACTCTAGTTTTAGATAGATTTTTTAGGATTCTAAGTGATTCAAAATACCTCTTTAGTATAAATGCTGATGGCTCGTTTGTGCTTTCTCTTATCTTCTTTAAAATGGTGGAAGCACTTAGAATCAAAGAGATAGATCAGATGATAGAATCTATACAAAAAGATATAAAAAGACCTACTCTAAACTCAACAAATGTAGAGAGAACAGAACAAAAACAAGTGTCACAAACAACTGTTAAAAAAGATATAGCACCTATAAAACAACCTACTCCTAAAAAAGTTGTAGTTCCACAAAATAGTGATATAGATACTTTTAACAAACTAATAGAGAAAGTAAAAGATAGAAACTATAACCTAGGTGATTGTTTTGAAAAGAGTGTAAACTTCATATCTTATATAGATACAACTCTAACATGGGAAAGTTGTGCTGATGAGGAGTGTAAAAAAACACTCAAACATGGCTACTCAGCTATAAAGCAAATAGTAAGAGAGATTTATGGTTTTGAAACAAAGATAAAAGGTGTCGCTTGTCAAAAAGTAAGTGAGAATGTTCCACCTAAGATAGTTCAAGAGCCGATAGTTCAAACACCAGCTGTTGAGATTCCAGAAGTTGCTCCACAAAGTGAATCTATGATAGAAGATAGCGAGATAGGTGGAAGTTCTAGCTGTGTTACAAACTGTGCTGGTAATTCAGATTCTACAAAAGAGATAGATAATGAAGATATATTAAACCAGCCTATGGTTAAAAAGGCGACTGAACTTCTTGAGGCTACAAAAAGAACTATACAACTAAAGATCTAATCAAAAAAGATTTTATTACAGGAGATTCTTTCCCTTTTACAAAAGAGAAGTATATCTTTATACGGAATTTTGTTTCTTTTTTTGATTGTAGCAAATCTAGCTTGTGGTATATCTAGTAGAGTTGCTACATCTTTATCTAGTATCTTTTTATCTCCATTAGATAGATATAGCTTTAAAGTATCTATAATCGAGTGAAAATCTTTCATTTTATACCCCTTATTTAATCTAAAAAGAAATATAACAAAAATATATTTTAAATCAAGATAATATGGCAATATGAAATATTTATAATGGTATAAGCTTTCTAGCTCTATAATAAGAATATAAGTAGCTATACTTATAAATCTAGTTTTAAAGGATATATTATGTTCGTATCATCATATAGTACATTTATCCCTAATGAAACTACAAATAAAACAAGCAGAGTTTATAAAGAGGATACAAAAACAGAAAAAAGCTCTTTCTCCTCTAAACTTTCATCTATAACGACTCAAGAGCTTGTAAATAGTGATGGTTTACCGATAAACTACATCTCAACAAATCAAACCTTTAAAAATAGACAAGAGTTAGATTACCAAAAATTTGCCTTAGAAAACAAAGAGGAAGATGGTACAAAAAAACTAACAACTAAATTTACTCAACAAAATAAACTTGTAGATGCTAAATCAGCATATACCACAAATGCTAAACCTTTATCATTTTTACAAAAACCAAAAGCAACTTTAAGTCAAACACCAACTCTAAATAAAGCTCAATCAACAGAATTTCAAGAGTTACAAGAGAAAAGTTTACGACATAATATGGTAAACACCTATATCGAAAATGACAAATATTATAAAATAACCGCTTAAACCCTACTCTTCGACCCAAGCATCTGTTCTTATAACCCTACCATCATCAAAATATTTTAGTTTAAAAGCTTCTCTACAACAACCCTCACTAAAATCCATAATAGCTATCTGAAGAATTTTTTTACATTTTTTAGGTATATCGTAATGACCTTTCATACCTGTTAAAAACTGCTTTAATGGAACTTTTTTATCCATACCTATAACATTGTCTCTACAACCAGTAAGCCCTATATCACTAAGGTAAGCTGTGCCCTCTGCTATCTGAAAATCATCACTAGAAACATGTGTATGTGTACCTATAATCCCACTCACTTCACCCTGAAGAAGCATCATCATAGCTCTTTTTTCACTTGTAGCTTCAGCGTGAAAATCTATGAAAATATTGTCGATACCATTTTGTTTCAAACTATCTACTGTATCTTTAGCACATCTAAAAGCATTATCTACATAAGGCATAGAGAAATGTCCCATAAGGTTTAAAACAGCTAGTTTATCATCACCTATCTCATACACCTTACACCCAGTTCCAGCAACCTCTTGTGGGTAGTTGTGTGGACGAAGTAACTCATGTGTCTCAAAAAGTGGAATAATATCTTTTTTATCCCAAGTGTGGTTACCACCTGTCATACAGTCGATACCATACGATTTTAGCTCATCAGCATTTTTTGAGGTTAAACCAAAACCATGAGAGGCATTTTCATAGTTTGCTATCACAAAATCTACACCATATTTATCTCTAATCTCTAAAAGATGTGCCTTAACCATATCTCTACCAGGGCGACCTACTATATCACCTATAAATGCTATTTTCATATATTTTCTTATTATTTTATTTTTAATTAAAAAGTAGATACCGCAAAATCAGCATCCATTTTTTTATAAGCTAAATCGATCCCTGTTTTGGCACTAGAGATCATATCATCAACTGATTTATTTATATCTATATTAGTTATACCGATAGATGTTTTGAGTGTAACCTCTCTATCACCTATAAAAAAATTACTATTTGAAACAGCTGAACAAAGCTTAGAACAAAAAGCTTCTGCTATTTCAATATTTGTATGTGTCAATATCATAACAAATCTTCTATCTCCATAGTGTGCTAAAAGGTCACCTTTTCTTGATACTTTATTTAAGATTTTTATCAATGTTCTTGTTATTAACATTAAAGTTTTATCGCTATTTATACTATTTATAAAATCTTTGTCCATCTCTATCATAAGAATCGCACTTTTATATTTAAACTCTTTCATAAGTGTAATCTCTTTTTCCACTTGAAGCGTAAAGTAGCGTTTATTATAGATATTGAACTTTTTATCTATAATAATCTCATTTTCATAGTTTTTCAAAATATTAGCCGTTGCTGTGTAATGCTCTTTCATAATTGCGTTTTGTTTTTGTAAAATAGCATCAAGTTTATCTATATCATTATTTAAAGTTACCGCTATTTTTGTAGCATCTTTATTTTGATTTTTTTCACTTTCAATTCTTCTTTTTTCTAAAACCTTATTCATCATAGACATATTTTTAAAAAGATTAGACGCAACACTTAAGATTTTTCTCATAACTAGAAAACCATCTTTTAACCCCTGCTCAGATAATAAAATGATTTGATCATTATTATTGGCATCAAGTCTAATTATACGGAACATCCTCTTTTGAAAACTTTCACTTCTTGTTTCAAGTAATTTCTCAAAACAGATAGCATAATTATTTGGTGTCGGTACAATCCCTTCATTAAGCATCACAGACAGAACCTCTTGTGGATAATTATCATCATCAACAAGGGAAAAATCATCACTTTCTTTAATCTCTGATATAACATTTTTCTTTCTTGTTCTACTACGACTTCTACTTCTTAATGGTCTAGCCAAATTACCTACCTTAACATCGTTTCTAAAACTTAGTTTACTCTATTTTTTATTTATTATAGTTAAATTATATAATAACTTTTTACTTAATTTGTAATAGATTCTAACTCACTATTATTTAAGCCCGTAATTATTTTTATTGTATCTAAATCTAAACCCTGCTCTAACGATTTTCTAGCAATCTCAAGTTTTTCTTTAAGCTTACCTTGCTCTATCCCTTGCTCAATCCCATCAAGTTTAGCAGTTTCTAATTCACTTAATCTTTTACCCTCTTGTATAGATACATAATCATAAACTTCTAGTTCATCTTTATCCCAGTTATATATCTTAGCACTTTCAAAGGCTAGTTTAAACTCATCTATATTTTCATACTCTTTTGGAATCAGTTTTAAGTTTTCAGCATTTTGTATAAAGTATATCCATTTTTTTGCTAATGTATCACACTCTTGTAGAGATAGATCAAATTTTTTCAACTCTATAAAATTAAACTCAAAATCTTTTAACTCTTGTTTATGAGTTTTAGAATCTAAAATGAGATGACGAGATAAATAATCATCAGTTTCAAATATAGCAAAATCTAAGATTCCTATAAAATATACTTTTTTTAGTGTTGGGTATTTTTCAGCTTTATCTAGTTGATTCACATAAGATTTAGATGTATAGTATAAACTTCTTTTAGCGAAGTTTATATCTTTTTCAACTTGCATCTCAACTATAAACTCTTCATCATCTTGATTTATAGCTTTTATATCTAAGATAGTATTTTTTAAATCTTCTATTTTTGGTACTTGGCAAGGGTTTACAATAGTTAACGATTTGATCTGTTTAGTATCTTTAAAATCTAATATAGAGTTTAAAAAGCTTATAAGAACTGATGTTTTATTTTCATCTCCAAATATCTTTTTAAATGCTATATCATTTTTTGGGTCTGCGAATCTCATAGATGTTATATCTCCTAGTTTATAGTTCTTAACCTTACAAAACCTTCGGCTTATTGTTTCTAAGATAAAAAAGTGTAGCTTTTATAATATCATCGTCATCTTTTGAATCTGATTTTATACTCTCTTTTGAATCGTTGTTGTATGTTATAGTTATGTTTTGTCCATAGTTTGAGATACTTTTTATGTTTTTATCAAGACTTAGAAGTTTTATAACCATCAGCTCAAAAAACTGCGTAGTTGGGGAATCTAGTTCACCAAATCTATCTATAACTTCCTCTTGAATCTCATAAACTTCCACAACCTCTTCACAACCAGCAAGTCTTCTATATATATCTAAACGGAGTCTATCCTCTTTCACAACCTCATCACTTAAATATGCTGAGATACTAAGTTTTATATCAACTTTCGCACGAGGTGTATCAACCGTGTTACTTAACTCTTTTATCGCATCTTCTAACATTCTAAGATAGAGTGAATAACCTATGTTTTTAATATGCCCACTTTGAGCATCACCCACAAGGTTACCACCACCCCTTATCTCTAAATCGTGATATGCCAAAACTGAACCACTACCTAAAAATGAGTTAGATTCTAATGCTAAAAGTCTTTTTTTCGCTTCATCTGTTAAATTTTCTTTATTTTGAACTATAAAGTAAGCAAAACCCTCTGAACTACCACGACCAACACGACCACGAAGCTGATGTAGATCAGCTATACCAAATCTATCAGCACCATCAACTAAAATAGTATTTACTTTAGGCATATGAATCCCAGATTCTATGATAGAGGTTGCTATCATAAGGTCATACTCCCCTGCTTCAAACTTCAGTAACTCTTTTTCAGTTTGAACTGCTGAAATTTTAGAGTGTAACATCACGATTCTCAAATTTGGAAGTAAGGCTTTAAGCTCACCCATCTTTATAGGCATATGGTCTATCGAGTTATGAACATAAAAAACCTGCCCACCACGGCGAAGTTCCCTTAAGATAACCTCTTTAATTAGTTTCTCATTGTACTCTTTAACAAATGTTCTCACACCTTGTCTTTCACTAGGTGGAGTTAAGAGTTGGCTCATAGTTTTTATAGAACTTAGTGCTTGATTTAGTGAACGGGGAATCGGTGTCGCACTCATAGATAGTAAGTGAACATTATGGTATAACTCTTTGATTTTCTCTTTTTGTTTTACACCAAATTTATGCTCTTCATCTATGATAACTACACCTAAATTTTTAAACTCTAACCCAAAAAGTGAGTGAGTTCCCACCACAACATCTATCTCACCACTAGCTAAACCTTTTATGATTTGGTTCTTATCTTTAGTAGATACAAATCTATCAAGCTTCGCATACTTGATTCCCATATCTTGAAATCTCTCATCTAAAGAGCGAAAATGTTGAGCAGAAAGTAGTGTAGTTGGAACTATGAAAGCTGACTGATAACCAGATTTGTATGCTCCAAAGATAGTGTTTAGGGCTACCTCTGTTTTACCAAAACCAACATCACCACTTAAAAGTCTATCCATAATATGACCAGAACTCATTTGTGAGATTATCTCATCTATCGATTGAGTTTGATCTGCGGTATAATCAAACCCAGCAGATTTTTGAAACTCTTTTAGATCTTTTTTAGATATAGAGATTTTAGGTGCTTTTATCAATGCTCTAGCTGCTGCTGTATTTACAATATCTCCAGCTATCTCAAAAAGTCGTTTTTTAACCTTATCTTTTAGTTTCCCAAAGCTACCTTTTCCTAGCTTATCTAAAACAGGAGTTGAACCACCAGAAGCGATATAACGGTCTATATAGTCTAAGTTTTCAACAGGTAGTAAAATCTTATCATCACCAATATACTTGATAACTATAAAATCTTTCACACCACCTAAAATCTCAGCTTGATCTATCCCCTCAAAGATTCCAACACCATAATCTTCATGAACAACATAATCACCCACTTTTAAATCATCTAAAAGAATAGAGCTTTTTCGTCGTCGTCTTTGTTTATCTGGTTTGTTTAGAGATATAACAAGCTCATCAGGAGTTAGTATATTTAAAATATATGGAGCATAAACCTCTGTTATATCACTTAAGTCAAAAAGTCCAACCTGTTTCATAACAGCTTTGTTTGAAGCTATGATAGTTATCTTTTTATCTTTATGAACTTTTAAAAGAGTATTTACATCAACTACCACCAAATCTTTATACTCATCACAATCTTCTAAAACCTCAAGGTTAAAAGATTCTCTTGATAAAGTTGGATTGTTTAAAGCATAAGAATCTACTAAAAGATTATCTAAGTTTCTTGATAGTTTTACATTTTTACCATCTAAAAAATTAGTAGCTTTATCATCAAGGTACCAAAGACCTAAAGATGCTATATCTTTTATCATAGAATCAAATTCACTGTTTTTCACTTTAGAATCTAACTCGTTAAACTGCTCCTCATTTAGTGAGTAAAAAGCTGGAGTTACTACGAAACTATCTAACTCCTCTTTTTGAGTTCTTTGAGATTCTAACTCAAAGAATTTTATCTGCTCTATCTCATCATCAAACAAAGAGATTCTTATAGGTAGTTCAGAAGATGGTGGATATATATCTATAATATCACCACGAAAAGAGATTTCACCTTTTACTTGAATCATATCTACAAAACTATAACCCCAAAACAGCATCTTCTCTTTAAATGATTTTAGATCTATCTTTCCACCAAACTCTATCAACATAGAATCAAAAAGATTCTCTTTTGGTAGATGAAAAAGTAAACTTTTAAGTGGTGATATTATAAGTGGCTTTTTTTTCGCTTGGTAGTAGATTCTCAAAGCTGAAAAAAGTTGATGTAACTCCTCTTTATAAACTCTCAGATCATCACCAAAACTAGGACGAAAATCTGGAAAAAGAATCACATCTTTTTTAAAGTATTTGGCAACACTCTCTAGCTCGTGTGCCTCTTTAGAATCTTCACATATTAGAATCTCTAAATCATCTTTTTTTTGAGTTTTAAAGTGTTGAAAAAGTGGACTTTGTGACATATTTTCTAACTAGTTTTTAGGTTTATTAAGTTGTTTATTACTATCAACTTCTAAGATATGGTCTGAAGTGTTTTTGATGATACTATTACCCTCAAAAACACCTTTTGGTTCTATTATAAGCTCCATAGCTTCGATAGTACCACTAACTCTACCATCAGCTTTAATCTCAACAATCTCAGCATTAACACAACCCTCTATATAACCTTGAACAACAAGTCTTTTAGTAACTATATCACCCTTTAGATGACCATTTTTACCTATATTTACCTCTTTTGATGAGCTTATAACACCCTCAAAATTTCCATCTATGTAAAGATTACAAGATAGATCTATTTCACCTTTGATTGCTGAACCAGCTGTGATGATTGTTGTACTTGTGTCGGGATTACTATTCTTATGTTTTTTGTCATTGCTATTAAAGATTGCCATGGTATTTTCTTTTCCTTCTTAAAGATATCTTGATAATTATTTAAGTTCCATTTTATGAATAATGAGGGGTCTATAACCCTTTTGTTAAATCTTATCTCATAATGTAGATGTGGTCCATTACTTCTACCAGAGTTACCAGTATAAGCTATTAAATCACCTTTTTTGATAAATTGTCCCGATTTTACCACAACTTTGTTTAAATGTCCAAAGTATGTTTTAAAACCATAGTTATGCTGTATAACGATAAGTCTTCCATAACCACTTTTCTTTTTTAAACCTGCCCACTCTATGATTCCATCCGCCGTAGCATAAACTGGTGTTCTCATCTTAGCTCTCATATCTATACCGTAATGGAACTCTCTTCGTTTCAATATAGGGTGCATTCTATAACCAAACTTACTTGTTATACCTTTAAACTCTATTGGTGAGCCACTAGGTACAAATTGTAATAAAACCACCATCTCTTGAGAGTTTACTTTTGTTAGGTTGATTCTCTCTTTTATAGGGGTATCTTCTGGTGGATTTAAACCTATCATACTCTCTATCTCTGATAGTGAAGTTGAAAGATCATCAAGCTCCTCTTTTTTAACCTGAAGAATCTTCTCTGTCTCTTTCATATTTAGATCTAAAATCTTATTTTTTTTCTCTATCTCATCGTAAGCTGTTTGTACTTTTACCCGTTTTTTTTCAATGTTTCCAAGCTCATAGTTTAGGTAGTATATGGTTGCTCCAGCACTTAAACCAACAAATGCTAAAAAAACTACAACATATATGATAACTGTTTTTACAAACTGATGTAGATTAAACTGCTTAACACCATTATCATCATGTATGGTGATTGTAAAGTGATCATTCATAATAACCCTTTAAAAACCTCTCTACAACACTAAATGAACCAAAAACCAGATAGTTTTCATCTTTATCTATACCATTAAAACAGCTATGTTTTATAGCTAATTTATCTAAAGTTTTCTCTAGTTTTTCTTTAGATTCTATCCTATCCTCATCAACATCTATAATCTCAACACTTTTTATAATTGGCTTTAGTATCTCTAAAATCTCTTCATAATTTTTATCTTTATATGTGTTGTAAACCAAGATATATTTTTCACCTAAAAGAGATTCTAAGATAGCTTTAGATGCTAAAGTGTTATGACCAACATCTATATAGATATTCTCATCTAATCTACTAAGTCGTCCGAACAATCTAGCATCTTTAAAATCATCTACATCATATTTAATACCTAAGAGATTTAAAGCAGATATACTAAGTTTTAGATTCTCTTGTAGATATTTTGGAAGTTTTAGAGCTTTAGAGATCATCTCTATATTTTTTATATCATTTGGAGTTATATAGCTTCCAACTCTCTCTATTTTGGCATCTTTATTTAAAGCTATCTCATAAACTTTATCAAATTTTTGATCTGCTAAAATTGCCCTCTTCTGGATGGCGTTTAGTTTCGTAGTTGCTATCTCCTCTATCGTTTCACCTAAAAAAGCCTCATGGTCAAAATCTATCGGTGTTACAAGAGTTAGCTCCTTTTTAAAAACAGCTGTCGCATCATACTCACCACCTAAACCAGCTTCTAAAATAACATAATCACAACCATCATATACCATCATCGCCAACAAAGTTGTGTACTCAAAATAACTAAGGGAATCTAAATCTTTTTTAGATAAAAGCTTTTGTAATTTTATATGATTTTTATCCAAAGTGGAATCATCAACACTATCACCATTTAACCAGATTCTTTCGTTGAACTTTAAAATATGGGGAGATGTGTAGTGACCAACACTAAACCCCAATGAGTTGAGTGCTGATGCTAAAAAACGACCAGTAGTACCTTTACCATTTGTACCTATAAGATGGATAATTTTAGGTAGATTAAAACTTTTTTTTACCTTTTCATACACCCTTGGCATACGGGTATAGTCTATCTCCGTATAGTATAAAGGTTTGTTCTCTAAAAACTCTTTTAACACTAATTTTTCTTATAAGCTACTTGGTTTCTACCATTTTTCTTAGCTTCATAAAGGTATTCATCTGATGAGTTGATTGTGTTTTGTAGAGATGAGTGTAGTTTTCTCTCAGAAACACCACAACTAACTGTTACATTGATTCTTTTACCCTTGTAGATAAACTTAGCATACTCAACATGTCTTCTAACTTTCTCAGCAAAAATAGCACCACCCTCAATATCTGTCTCACTAAGTATAGCCATAAACTCTTCACCACCAAAACGACCAACAATATCTACACTTCTAGATTCTTTTTTAAGAATCTTAGCAAAAGCAGATAAAACAGCATCACCAGCATCATGTCCATAAGTATCATTTACTTTTTTAAATAGATCAAGGTCAAACATAACGATTGAGTAGTTTCTCTCATATCTAGTAAACTCTGCCTCTTTAATTTTCATAAACTCATCTAAAGCTCTTTTGTTGTAAAGCTTAGTTAAAAAATCCTCTTTAGATTCCTCTTTTGTACGAGCTAACTCTTTTTCAAGCTGATTCACTTTTTTAACCAATTCATCAACTTTACTACTATGAGTTTTCAAATCTTCACTAAAAACTTTAGAGTTTTTCTCTAGTGTAGATGCTATATTATATAGTTTTTTATGAGCTGCTTTAAAATTAACTGTTTCATGTTCACCATAATTTTCTAGCTCCTCTTTAATCTTTTGAATCTCAAGAGTTGAACTATCTGATCTACCAATAATATCTATGATTTTTACAGATAGTTTATCTAGTAGATGATCAAAAGATTCAACCATACCATTTAAACTTTTTTTATCTAAAGCTATCCTGATAGCAACTGCCTCTTTTATCTCTTTCTCTATCGATTCACTCATAATAGTTGATGGATCTTTTTTTATCTTTTTACTAAGATTTACTATTTTAGCATCCATTTTTGGAGAGATTGATGGTACTAAAGATGAAACTAAAAGTGAAGATACTTTTTTCAAATCTGGAGTTTGAGATGGTGTAGTATCTGCCTTTTGAAGTTTTAAGTTTGATATGGTCTTTTTAAGATCAGAACTATCTACATCACCTAGAGATTCTAATGTATATAAAAATGTATCATCGTAAGTTGTAAGGAAGTTTATCCAGTATTGTTTAAACTGTTCTATTTGAGATTCTGTTGGATTTGATTTTAAAAGGTCTAAAGATTGTTTAGCTAGATCACTAGCCTCTTTATTATGTAAAAGCTCTATAACTTGTAGTATCTTTTTAGTAAATGAGATTTGAGAATCTAGTAAACTAACACATTTTGAACTACTTGTTCTATTTAGTTTAGAGATTAAAAAACGGACAAATTCATTCATAGTTTTGATTCTATAATCGTGAATCTCTTTTTGAAACTCTTTGTTTAGTGTTAATGTAGCTTTTTGAATCTTACCACAATCTTCAGTCAAAAAACCAGCTTTAGATGCCTCTTTACAAAACGCTTCAGCATAAAAATCTGGAGTTAACATTTTACCCTCTAACTCTAATCTTTTAATAGCTTTTTTAATAATAATCTGAATATTCATTTTTTACCCCTTATCTCTTACTTACTCTAGCACCATCAATAGATGTTTTAGCAATAAATGAGTTTATAGCTTTTTGAGCACTATATTTTATAGCTTCAAACCTTTCTTGGTCTGTAACAATAGCATTTGGTGTTATAGAAAAATCGTGTGAACCGTTAGATATATATGTTTTAGCTACACCATTTTTAATCTTTTTAATTTTTAAAGATAATGACATCCTATAAGCGATAACAAAACCATTTGAATCAAACTCAATTGGTGTATATATAGGTGTCTTTAAACTTATGATTAGATGTGTATCTGAATCTGATTTATCACTAATAGATGCGTGAAAGATAGATATGATAGCAGAATCAACAGCATCTTTAATTATCACACTATTTTCAGGATCAGCTGATGATATTTTGATATTTGTACTAACCTTTTCACCAATAACCTCCCCAGCATATACCGCACTTGGTTTATAACCACAAGCTGAAAAAAACAGTGCTATGAGTAGTGTTATAGGTAAAAAGAATCTCAAAACTAACCCTTAATTACAAGATTTACAAGTTTTTTAGGAACAACTATCTCTTTTACAATAGTTTTACCCTCTAACCATTTAGAAACTTCCGCTTTTGCTAACTCGATAATATTCTCTTTAGTTTCATCTATCGCAACCTCTATCTCTGCTCTTCTTTTACCATTCACAGAAACACCAAGAGTTACAGAATCTTCTACAAAAACTTCCTCTAAGATTTTTTGAGGAGCAAGGTTGTTTAATGAAAAATACTCACTACTTATCTCCCAACAAGTGTGTGGAATTACAGGTTCCATAATTGAACTTAAAATCCAATACCCCTCACTCCAAACATCACTATTTGACTGAGTATTTAAAGCATTCATAGCCTCCATAACACCAGCTATCATAGTGTTAAAAGTGTATCTTTCCTCATAAACATCAGTTGCTCTTTGTAGTGCTTCGTACACTTTTTTTCTAGCAAGTTTTTCATCTTTAGTAAGTGATGAATGGTCTATGTTTGGAATTGTATCTGTTTTTACAATGTTTGAACTTCTATCAAAAAATCTTTTTATAAACTTGTAAGAACCCTCAACAGCAGAATCGTTCCACTCTAACTCTTGTGTTGGTGGAGCAGCAAAGAGTATGAAAAGTCTAGCAGTATCAGCACCATATTTTTCTATGATAGCATCAGGATCAACTGTATTTCCTTTAGATTTTGACATCTTAGCACCATCTTTTAGCACCATACCTTGAGTTAAAAGATTACCAAAAGGCTCATCAAACTCGATATAACCTAAATCTCTAAAAACTTTAGTAAAAAATCTCGCATATAAAAGGTGAAGTATCGCATGTTCGATTCCACCTATATATTGATCGACACCTTTATCCATCCAGTATCTCATCTGTTCTTTTGAAAAAGCCTCTTTTTCCCAATTCTCAGGTGAAGCACAAAATCTTAAAAAGTACCAAGAAGATTCTACAAATGTATCCATAGTATCTGTTTCACGAACAGCATCTTTACCACATTTAGGGCAAGAGCAATGTTTGAAAGTTGGATGGTTATCTAGTGGATTACCTTCACCTGTTATCTCAACATCTTCAGGTAAAGCGATAGGAAGATTCTCTTTTTTCTCCATAACTAAACCACAATCATCACAATGAACAAAAGGAATCGGAGCACCCCAATATCTTTGACGACTTACACCCCAATCTTTTAGTTTATAGTTTGTAGTTTTTTTACCTATGTTTTTCTCTTCAAACATTTTTATGATGTTGTATTGAGATTTTTTAGAGTTAAGTCCGTTAAACTCCTCAGAATTTATAAGCTCACCAACCTCAGTAAATGCTGATTTTGTAAAATCATGTTCACCCTCAAAAGGTTTAATAACCTCATTGATAGGTAGATCATACTTTTTAGCAAAATCATAATCTCTATCATCATGAGCAGGAACAGCCATAACAGCACCACTACCATAATCCATAAGAACAAAGTTAGCACACCAAACTGGTACTTTTTTACCTGTTAATGGATGTATAACATCAAGATCTAAACTAACCCCAGATTTCTCTTTTTGTCTATCGATAGATGATGTGTTTTTCATAACATCTATCTGAGTTTTTACATGGTCACTTAAAAGGTTGTTTTCTATCATATATGTGATAATCTCATGCTCAGGAGCAAGAGCTGTATAACTCACACCATAAATAGTATCTGGTCTTGTTGTAAAAACATCAAAAGATTCAAATTTAGAATCTAGTTTAGCTTTAGAATCTTCATCAAAGAAAAGATCAAACTCTAAACCATTTGATTTACCTATCCAATTCTCTTGCATAGTTAAAACTTGTTTAGGCCAACCACCCTCAAGCTTTTTAAGATCTGCTAAAAGTTCATCACCATACTCAGTTATTTTAAAGTAGTACTGATTCATATCTTTTTTAACTATTGGAGTATCACATCTCCAACAACAACCATCTACAACTTGCTCATTTGCTAAAACAGTTTGATCGTGTGGACACCAGTTTAGTAACCCTTTTTTACGATAAAGTAAACCTTTCTCAAACATATCTATGATGAAACCTTGCTCAAACTTAGTGTAAAGTTCATCTGATGTTGCTAACTCTCTATCTTTTGAGAATGAAAAACCTAAAGATTTAAACTCTTTTTTCATATAGTCTATGTTGTCATAAGTCCAAGTTTTAGGGTTAGCATTGTTCTTAATCGCAGCATTTTCAGCAGGCATACCAAAACTATCAAAACCGATAGGATGTAGTACATTTTTACCAAGTTGACGATGATACCTAGCAAAAGCATCACTTATAGAGTAGTTTCTAACATGACCCATATGTAATCTTCCACTAGGGAAAGGGAACATACTTAGTATATACTTTTTCTCTTTTGTAAAATCTTCAGTAGGCTCAAAACTTTTATGTTCAGCCCAATACTCTTGCCATTTTTTTTCGATTGTTTTTGAGTTATATTCCAATTTTTTTCCTAATATTCATCATGTATTTTTGAGCTCTCTATATAGACTAATCCAACAGAGAAAAGGTTAGCGATTAAAGCACCAATAGTTAAAGCGATAGCCCACTCTAAGTTCCCAACAATTTCCAAATAGATAAAAGCTGGAATCAGATGTAGATCTGCTACAAGAGATGAAGCCAATAGTTCAGCTGAGAGAAGGTTTCTAACACCAATCTTCAAGAAAGTAGATACGAGATTTAAACTCGCTGCCACAAAAAGAGTAACCGCACCATGTTCATACAAAAAACCAGCGATCGATGTTAAACTCATAAGTGAGAAAAATACATATATTACCTTACCCCAATCCATAACAACACCTTAACTTTAAATTGTGGTGATTATACAAAAACTATCTTAAGGGGTGACTGAAAAATGTAAGTTTGAGAGGGTTGTGTATATCTTAAATCTAAGATATACACTTATATAGATGATTATCTAAAATTATATTACATAACGCCAGATTCGTACTGATCTCGCATTCTTTGCTTTTCAGCTTCCCTTTTTGCTTTATCTGCTAGTTTAGCGTGATAATCTTTCACATCAAAACCAAACCAGATAAGGATAGGTGAAGCAACAAAAACTGATGAGTATGTACCAACAACTACACCAACTAAAAGTGTAAATGCGAAGGCATGAATAATCTCACCACCAAACATAAATAGAGTAAATACAACAAAGAAAGTTGTAAGTGAAGTTAGAGTTGTTCTAGCTAAAGTACGAGTAACAGATTCGTTTACAATATCTGTTAAATCTGTATTTTTAGAGCTAGTAACACCCTCCCGGATACGGTCAAAAACGATGATAGTATCGTTTAGTGAATAACCTAAAATCGTTAAAAGTGCTGCTAATACATCAAGGTTTACATCTAAACCAACCAAAGTGATAGCACCAAGAGCGATAGAGATATCGTGAATAAGTGCGAAAATTGACGCAACAGCAAATCTCCACTCAAATCTAAACGCTACATATATCAAAATACCAGCAATAGCTAAAAGTAAAGATATGATACCTTTCTCTTTTAGTTCAGCTCCAACAGTTGGACCAACAATATCTACACGACGAATCTCATAGTTACCAGTACCTTTTAGTGTTTCTCTAGTAACATCTCCTATATCGATAGTAACATTACTAGTTGTATTTTTCATACGAATCACAACCTCATCTGGAGAACCAAACTCAGTTATAGAAGCACTCTCAAAAATCTCATTTGATTTTAGCTTTTTTCTCATCTCATCGATAGGAGCTGTTTTATCATATTTTACTTGAACAATAGTTCCACCAGCAAAATCTACACCATAGTTTAAACCTTTTGTAGCTAAAAGGATATAAGAACTCAAAAGTAAAACGATAGAAATAACCATCGCCATTTTTGATTTACCCATAAAATTAAAGGTTTTTGTATATCTAAAAAATTCCATAATTACCCCTTAATCCCAAACCAAAAACGGTTGTCTTTACTTTTTTGTATCTTATCTTCTAACATTTGGTAGATTCCATAAGTACCTAAAATCGCTGTAAGCATAGAAGCTAATATACCGATACTAATCGTAATAGCAAAACCTTTAATAGCACCAGTTCCATAAGCATAAAGAACAACAGCAGCGATAAGAGTTGTGATGTTAGCATCTAAAATCGCTCTCATAGCATTAGAGTAACCCTCTTCTATCGCTTTATGAATCGATTTACCTTGATAGATAAGCTCCCTAATTCTCTCAGAGATAATAACATTCGCATCAACAGCCATACCAACTGTAAGCACGATACCTGCCATACCTGGAAGTGTAAGTGTTGCTCCAAAAAGACTCATAACAGCTAAAATAAGGAAAAGGTTAGCAATCAGAGCGATGTTCGCGATAACACCAGCCATACGGTAATAAACCATCATAAAAACGATAACTAAAACAAAACCACCAACTAAAGCGATCATACTAGCTCTGATAGAATCAGCACCTAAACTAGGACCAACAGAACGCTTTTCCATTAGGTAGATTGGAGCAAGTAAAGCACCAGAACGAAGAGCAATAGCTAAATCTTTTGCTTCCATAACTGTGTAATTTCCAGATATTTGACCTGAACCACCACCGATTCTTTCGTTGATATTTGGAGCAGAGTAAACTTTCCCATCTAAAACAACAGCAAGTCTTTTACCAACATTTCTACCAGTAAAATCACCAAATATCTCAGCACCCTCAGCATTAAGCTTAAAGTTGATTAGAGGTCTATTGTTTTGATCAAACCCCATAGAAGCATCTGTAAGCATACCTCCATCAAGGATAGGAATCTCATGAACTAGGTACTTAATAGCTGGATTTTTAGCATCTTCTAAAATCACATCACCATACTCACTAGCATCAGATTCGCTCATATTGTAAACACGAGCATTTCTATCTTCATCAACAGCCATAAGCTCAAGTTTAGCAGCACGAGAGATAAGCTCTCTAGCTCTTTGCTCATCCTCTTGAGTTTTAATCCCTGCTAATTGAACAAGAATCTTCTCAGCACCTTGACGAGCTACAATAGGCTCTGCTAAACCAAACTGATCTAGTCTATTTCTAATAGTCTCTATCGCTTGATCTATCGCCTCTTTTTCAGTTTTTTTAATCTCTTTATCTGTTAAATTTAAAGAAAAAACTTCACCATTTTGATCTACCACTAAACCATCAATCTCTTTTAAAAACTGATCCATAGCTTTTGTATCATCAGAATCTAAAAGTGTAAATGAGATACCAGATTCATCAAACTTAAGCTCATCTATCAAGATATCATTTCTTTGAGCAAAATGTTTTACACTAGCTGCGATAGATTTGATACGAGATTTTGTAGCCTCCTCAGTTTTAACACCTAAAAGCATATGAAGACCACCCTGAAGGTCAAGCCCTAATGTAACTTTTTTTCCATTTTCAGTTTGAAATAATGATGGGATAGAGAAAAATATACCAAAAATTATAGCAAGTCCAAAAATTACTATACGATAATTAAGTTTTCCCAAAATTATTACTCTTTAGAAGAGTTATCTTCATATTTAGAAGCGATAGAATCTTTTGTCAATTTAACAACTGTTTCGTTATTCATTTTAACACTTAAAAATTGATCTTCAACTTTATGAATCACAACAATAAAACCACCATTAGTAACAACTTTGTCACCCTTTTTAAGAGAGTTTATCATCTCCTCTCTAGCCTTAGCCTCTTTTTGTTGTGGACGAATAATCACAAAATACATAATTGCGATTAAGAATATAAACGGTAATAGTTGAGAAATAATTTCCATGCTCTAACTTCCTTTAAAATAAAATTAGTAAGATTATACAAAAAATCTATTAACAAATGAGTAAACTTCTAGCTATAATTCGATTATGATTCAAAAAATAAAAAATATAAATAAAACAACATCTCTTTTTAGTAATATATCTTTAGGTATCATTACAGCTCTTCTTTTTAGTGCTTTCATCTATTTTGAGCATTATGGATTCTCTTTTAAAATTATAAATACAATATTTGCCATAACCTCTCTGGCACTATTTTTATATATTCCCAAAAAAGCTGTTTTATTTGCTGGGTTTTTTATAGGGATTTTATGGTTTTACTGGATTGGATATAGTTTTAACTATACTGGTGTTGGGTGGATGAGTCCCATTGTCACTTTTGGTTTTGGGATTATCTACACACTTTTTTTTGGTATTTTAGCACTAACAAATAAAGTTTATATTAGAGCTATTTTACTTTTTTCACTTAGCTATTTTCAACCATTTGATTGGAACTGGTTACAGATAGAACTTATATTTATAGATAGTTACATAGGTGTTTTTAAATATCAACTTATCTTAGTTTTAATGGCACTAACTTTACCAAATTATATAAAAAATCAATACAGATACTACCCATTGATGCTTATATTTTTAGCATTTAACTTCTATCAACCAATACAAAAAGATGCTCCATTAAAGATAAAACTTGTAGATACAAATGTAAAACAAGAGGAGAAATGGCTTAGAAGTTCAAAATACCCACTCATAAACCAAAACCTAAATGAGATTCAAAAAGCGATAGATGAGGGATATGATTTGGTTGTTTTACCAGAATCCTGTTTTCCTATATTTATGAATAGATATAGCACAGTTATAGATAAACTAAAAAATTTATCGCATAAAATCTCTATTGTAGCTGGAACTCTATATATGGAAAATAATAAGAACTATAATGTTACATATTTTTTTGAAAATGGTGAATTTAAAATAGCAAAAAAAATGGTGTTAGTACCTTTTGGTGAGTATGTTCCACTTCCAAAATTTGCCCAAAAATTTATAAGTGATTTTTTCTTTGATGGTCAAGCTGATTTTATACAAGCTAAAAAACCAACAGATTTTATCATCAAAGGTGTAAAGTTTAGAAATGCGATATGTTATGAAGCTACTTGTCAAGAGTTATATGATGGTGATGTAGATTTTATGATAGCTACAAGTAACAATGGTTGGTTTAAACCAAGCATAGAACCAACAATTCAAAAACTTTTACTTGAGTATTATGGTCGTAAAAATGGTGTGACTATCTACCATAGTGCCAACTGGAGTGGAACTGGAATCGTAAAGTAACCATATAGTAATAACTTTTTGATATAATAGATAAAACTATTTTATTTTAGGATACAAAATGTTAAATCTTAAAAATCCAGACCTTTATAATAACCGTGAACTCTCTTGGTTACAATTCAATACAAGAGTATTAAAACAAGCACAAGATGAATCTCTACCTTTACTTGAAAGGTTAAAATTTCTTGCGATCTATGGAACAAACTTAGATGAGTTTTATATGATTCGTGTAGCTGGTTTAAAAAAGCTATTTTCTGCTGGAATCATCGTATCAGGTGCCGATAAACTCACACCATTACAACAACTTCGTGAGATTAGAGAGTATCTTCATCAAGAGCAACAAGTTTTACAACATTGTATGAACGGTATCTTAAAAAAGCTAGAACCTGAGGGAATCACTATCAAATCTTATGATGAAGTGAACCAAAATGAGAAAAATCAACTAAACCGTTATTTCAATGAAAATATCTATCCTGTAATTATACCTATCGCAGTTGATGCTACACACCCTTTTCCACATCTAAATAACCTTAGTTTTGGTTTGATTGTAAAGCTTTATGATTGTGATAACCGCTCTATTGAGAGATTTGGAATCGTCCGTGTTCCTAGAGTTTTAAGTAGGTTTATACAGATTAATGGGGGAACTTATGTTCCTATTGAGAGTTTAGTTGCTAAACATATTGAACAACTATTCCCAGGCTATTCACTTATAAAATATGCTTCATTTAGAGTTACTAGAAATGCTGATATGGAGATAGAGGATGAGGAAGCTGATGATTTTATGGAGATTCTTGAAGAGGGTCTAAAACTTCGCCGTAAAGGTGAGATGGTAAGACTTGAGATTGGTAGTGATTCTGATGAGGAGATTATCAACTTTTTCAATCGCCATACAAATGTTTACAAAGATGATATATTCAAATTTCATACATTTTTAAATCTATCTTCACTTTGGCAAATTGTATCTAACAAAGATTTTGCACATCTTCTACTACCACCATTTAAACCAAAAACTCTACCACCTTTAGATTCTAATGAAAATATATTTACAACATTAGAAAAAGAGGATATTTTACTTTACCACCCTTATGAGAGTTTTGAACCAGTTGTAAAACTGATTCAGGTAGCTGCTAAAGATCCTGATGTTGTATCTATCAAGATGACACTCTACCGTTCAGGGACAAACTCTCCGATAGTTCAGTCACTTATAAGTGCTTCTGAATCTGGTAAACAAGTAACTGTTATGGTTGAACTTAAAGCTAGATTTGATGAGGAAAACAACCTTATTTGGGCAAAAGCATTAGAAAAATCTGGAGCTCATGTTATATATGGAATCAAAGGTTTTAAAGTTCATGCCAAAGCTACCCTTATCACTAGAAGAAAGAATGGTAAACTAAAACAGTATGCTCATCTAGGAACAGGAAACTACAATCCAGCAACTGCTAAAATATATACAGATATGAGCTATATGACAAGTAAAGATGTTGTGACAAATGACTTAACTAGATTTTTCCACTTCCTTACTGGTTTTAGTAAAAAAGGTAAACTAAATGAACTATATATGGCACCATCACAGATAAAACCTAAGATTCTTTCCCTAATCCAAAATGAAACAAGAAGAGGTAAAGATGGTCTAATCATCGCAAAAGTGAACTCACTTGTTGATGATGATGTGATTCGCGCTTTATACAAAGCTAGTCAAGCTGGTGTAAAAGTGGAGCTTATTGTTCGTGGAATCTGTTGTTTAAAACCAGGAATCAAAGGTGTGAGTGAAAATATTAGGGTTATCTCTATCTTAGGTAAATATCTTGAACACCCTAGAACTTTTTACTTTAAAAATGATGAAACACAAGTTTATATCTCATCTGCTGACTGGATGCCAAGAAACTTAGTGAGAAGAATCGAACTTCTAACAGGAATCAAAGATAAAGATTCAAGAGAGAAGATTATACAGATTTTAAAACTTCAATACTCTGATAATGTTTTAGCTCATGAACTACAAAGTGATGGTTCATACATAAAAATAAAGCGTGGAGATTCAAAAGCTATCAATAACCATAAACTTTTAGAAGATCATGTAAACCGTGTCTCAAAAGCAACAAAAAAAGAGAGTGCCTCAAGTGTAGCAAAACTTGCTGCTCGTCTTTTTATAGAGAGTTAATCTATGAGATTTGCCGACCCAAAAAATGATATAGCATTTAAGAAGATATTTGGAGATGAAAATAAAACATCAGTTCTTATAAGCTTTTTAAACTCTATACTAGATTTTAAAAATACTAAACAAATAAAATCATTAACGATAGTTAATCCATATCAGATACCACAACTAAAAGATTATAAAAATACTGTGCTAGATATAAAAGCTAAAAATCAAGATGATGAAGAGTTTATAGTTGAGATGCAAGTAGCTAAAGATTCTAACTTTGCTAAGAGAAGTTTGTATTATAGTAGTAAATCTTATGTGAATCAGATTCAAAAAGCAGAAGAGTATAATCAACTAAAAAAAGTATATTTTATAGGGATACTAGATTTTATAATGTTTGAGAACGATGATTATCTATCAAGACACCTTATCTTAGATACTAAAACACTCAAACAGGAGATCAAAGATTTAGAGTTTAACTTTATAGAATTAAAAAAATTCAAATTTGAACTTAAAGAGTGTGATACATTAGAAAAAAAATGGATCTATTTTATAAAAAATGCTGAAAATTTAACACTAATACCAAAAGAATATGAGAATATAGATGAGTTTAAAATAGCATTTGAGAGTGCTAAAATATATGAGTGGAGTGAGAAAGAGCTAGAGATATATGACTATATGTCGATGCAAGAGGGTAAAAGATATAACGAGATAGAAACTGCTAGAAGAGATGGTAGAGAACAGGGACTTGAAGAGGGTCGTGAAGAGGGTCGTGAGCAAGGGAAACTTAATGAAAAAATCGAAATCGCAAAAAATCTACTAGATATACTTGATAATGAAACTATCTCTTTAAAAACTGGCTTAGATATAGCCATGGTAGAAAAACTAAGAATAAAATAGGAAAATAATTATGTTATATAAATTTAAAGGTGTTACACCTACTATCGGAGAAAATAGTTGGCTAGCTCCATCGGCTGATGTTGTTGGTGATGTTGAGTGTGGAGTTGATTGCTCTATCTGGTTTGGTTGTGTCGTTCGTGGTGATGTTCACTACATAAAAATTGGCAATCGTGTAAATATACAAGATTTAAGTATGGTTCATGTAACACACTACAAAAAGCCAGATAAAAGTGATGGTAATCCAACTATAATTGGTGATGATGTAACGATAGGTCATAGAGTTATGCTTCATGGTTGTACCATAGAAAAAGCTTGTCTAATTGGTATGAGTGCTACTGTTTTAGATGGTGCTGTAATAGGTAAAGAATCTATTGTAGGTGCTGGTTCACTTGTAACAAAAAATAAAAAGTTTCCACCCCGTTCACTCATTATGGGAAGCCCTGCTAAAGTTATAAGAGAGTTAAATGATGATGAAGTAAAAGAGCTTTATAGTTCTGCTTCTAGGTATGTGGAGTTTAAGAAAGATTATCAAGAGTAAGGGAGAATTTTCTCCCTCACTTATTAGTTATGTTCTATAATCCGCATTTATCTTAACATATTCATAACCTAAATCACAACCGTAAGCTGTAAATTTACCATCTGCTATACCTAAGTCACATGAGATTGTGAACTGATCTTTTTTCATAACTTCAGATGCTTTAGATTCCATCTCAGCATCAAAAAACAGTTCACCTTTTTTATATACTGTTAGTTCATCAAATGAGATAGTTAAACTCTCCTCATCTGCTTGAACTCCACTTGCTCCCACTGTTGATGCTATTCTTCCCCAATTTGGGTCTTCACCAAAAAGTGCTGTTTTTACAAGTAAAGAATCTGAAAGTGCTTTTGCTACCTTTTGAGCTTCTTTATCATCTTTAGCACCTGTTACATTATAAGTTACAAGTTTTGTAGCACCCTCACCATCTCTAACCATCTCTTTAGCTAGAAAAAGCATTATCTTATGTAGAGCCTCTTTAAAAGCATCTTTATCTACAACTCCACTTTTAGAGTTACTTAGTAACATAACAGTATCGTTTGTAGAGGTATCACCATCTACACTTGCCGCATTAAATGTTGTAACTGTCACCTCATCTAAAATCTGTTGGATCTCATCTTTAGAAATTTTAGCATCAGTTGTTATAAAACATAACATTGTAGCCATCGCTGGGTTTATCATACCAGCACCTTTGGCTATCGCCCCGATGTTAAAACTACTACCATCTTCTAACTCAACATTAAAAGCTATCTCTTTAGCAAATGTATCTGTTGTCATTATAGCTTGTGAAGCACTTGAAGAATCTCTTTTAGTAAAATCAAAAAGTTTTATACCATCTATAATTTTCTCTTTTGGGATTCTAACACCTATAACACCTGTTGAACTCATAACTGGATTTATCATATTTGGCACATTACTTAGAATCTCATCTATATCACTAACACCAGCTTTTCCCGTCATAGCATTAGCATTTTTAGAGTTGATTAAAACAAAGTTAGTTTTAAAATCACCCTTTTCTCTAAAATGTCTTATAGGAGCAGCAAACATCTTGTTAGTTGTAAAAACACTCGCTATATCACACTCTGTATCTGAGTAGATAAATGCCATATCTTTAGCACCATCTGGCTTTAAACCTATACCCACACCATCAGCAAAAAAGCCATCACTAGCACATACTCCACCATCTATTTTATTAATTTTATACAAATTTTAGCTCCTTAGGTTTTTCTCTTCTTCTTAGTAACTCTTCTGTCATATTTATTCCAGCCTGATTTCCTATTAAAAGTAATTTACACTCACTAGTAAGTAGTGTATCACCCTTTGGCATAGATATAAACTTACCATCTTTTTTCGTGATTCCTATAACCGAAGTGTTAGCAATTTTTCTAATATGTGTCTCTTTTAGTTTCTTTAGAACTGCCCAACTATATTTGGGAATAATAACCTCTTCCATATGGATAGGATTATCACTTTTATACAAAAACTCCTCTATCAAGTTTTGCATATCTGGACGAGCAGCCATAGCACTAACTCTTTGAGCAGTTAATTTTGTTGGGGAAACAACTGTATCTGCTCCAAGCTTTTTAAGTTTCTCAACATCACTCATATTTTCAGCAGATGAGATAACATAGTATGGTCTAGGTAGATCATGCTCTTTCTCAAATAATCTAACAGAAGCTATAATAGCGATATTATCAGCGATAGAATCTGAAAGTGTAATAAGACCTTTTGCTGATGCCAAATGTGCTTTTAACATCGCTAATTCAGCATGTGGTTCAGCTTCTAAGTATGCTGAGTATTTATGCTCTTTTGCCCATTCATGAATCTTAGGATTAGGATCTATCACAACAAAAGGGATATGGTTCTCCCTCAACTGTTTAGTAACCTCAATCGTATAATCATTATGATAACATACAACAAAATGTTTTTTTAATCTTGCGATATTATACAACATACTTCTCTCCTTTAAAATGGAAACGATATGACCTCTGTTAAGTTCTGCTATCATAATACCGATAGCACTAGAGAAAACTCCAAATCCAGCAATAATCAAGGTTATGGTAAATATTCTTCCTGTATCTGAGATCTCAGCTGTTTCACCAAACCCAACAGTAGTAAATGTTATACCAGTTTGATATATAGCATCCATCAATGTAAAATCATCAATAATTACAAAACCAACAGTACCAACCATCATAGTTAGGATTGTTAAGATTAAAGGTAAACGGAAAGCTTTAAGGTGGGGGTAAACTTCAGGAAGAAGTCCAGAATCAGGTTTGGGAGAAGACTCCCAATGAAGAAATTTACGAATCCTATCTAAAAGATTCATATCAATTTCCAAAAGAATACTTAAGAGTTTTTCTTAAGTGTTCTTAATTCTTTTGCAGAAATTTTAATTTTCTTTGTAGTACCATCTTCTAAAGTGATACGAACTGTTCTTAAATTAAGTAAAAAACGACGCTTAGTTCTGTTTTTTGCGTGAGAAACATTGTTTCCACTCATAGGGCCTTTGCCACTAATAGCACATTTTCTTGCCATTTTAGCTTCCTTGTTTAGGTTTAAAAGTTGCGAATTATACCAACTTAAAACAAAAGCTGAACTTAAGAGAGCTAAATATTGTATATTTTTATCAATTTATTTAGTTTTTATAGAATAAAAGCTAGAATATAATATAAAAAAATATAATCTTATTAAAAGTATAGCAAATTGATAACAAATGATAAAATAGATAACTTCATACAAAAAATACCACCAGCACCTAAAGCCTTAAAGGTGACACTGATGCTTCTAAATAGTGGTGAATTGATAAAAGCTGCTCAGATTGCTGAGACAGATCCTGCTCTAAAAGCATACCTTAAAGATATAGTAAATAAACCTATATTCGGGTTTAGAAATGAGGTAAGTGATATATCTCAAATATTTGGGATATTAGGGGTATCATCATCTCAACAGATAGTTTATAACTATATGATAACTCTACTCTCTCCAGATAAATGGTCTTTGTTTAAACTAAACTCTTTTAAGTTTAGTGAACTACAAGCAAAACTATCAAGAAGATGGAAAGAGATACTAAAGTTTTTAGATATAAACGATTCTGATATAGAGAGTGCTATATCTTTACTACCAGCTAGTATCATAGTATCTGATGCTCTTTTTGGTGAGAAAAAAGGTGATGTGGATATATTAAGAGCAAATGCTGAGATAGATCTCAACACTATACTATTTAGACTTTGTAAAAATGATCTTTTTGATATATGTGAAAAGATAGCTATAAAATGGGAGATGCCAGAGAAGATAGCACAAATCGTTCAAGCATCTTCAGGTACAAAACCTAGCGATGATGAGCAGATAAACACTTTAGGTAAATGGATGCATCTTTTACTATTTTATGAACTATCTCAACCTATGTTTGTTGAGAGTGGACTTAACGACTTTATAGAGTTTAATGTTGAGTATGTTGGAGATATTTATGAAGATTTTAGTAATCTTATGGAGATAGAATCTTGAGAGCAGTTGTAAAAAATGGTATAGGTGTTTTTACACCTCAAGGTTTCTTAGATGGTGATACTAGTCATGTTTTTTTAACTATGGATGATATAGAAGCAACACTAAAACTAAATGTAAATATGATTTTAGTATCTCTAAAAAAAGTTATATTTTTCAACAGAAATGGACTAGATACTTTCGTAAAACTTTTTGATAAAATAAAATCACACTCACACATCAAAGTTGGGTTTTGCGATTATGATATTAAAAAGTTTAATGCTATAAACAATTTCTATAAAGATGAGATAGCTTTTTCACTATTTGCTACTTATGATATTGCTGCTCTTTTTGCTTCAACTCTTGAACATAAACAACTAAATGTTTTAATCTACAATATGGATAAATCTCAAAGATCAGCTATGGCGATAGAGCTACACGATGCTGGACATAACCCTATCATCACCCAGTCAAAAGAGGAGTTTGATAAAAAGAAAAACTTAGAAAAAAGTTACGATATTATTATAGAAAATACTTTTCTAGGGCAAATGGGGAGCAATATAGCTTCAAGAGTAACAGGTAACGCTATCATCTATACTGTATCATCATTTTTAGATACTGATATAGGGAATAAATTTAATATCTCATACCACAACAACTCACTAAATGTTGGTTTTAGACTATTTATCTTTGATGCCTATAAAGTTGTAAGTATGAATGTTCACGCATTAAACTTTTTCTCTAAACTATCAACTTCAGCAGCTGAATATAATGCCACTATATGTTTTGTTGGTCTTACATTTGAAAAAATTCAACTATCATTTAAAGATACTTTAGAAGATTCTGGAATCCTATTTTTCGACCAAATGGATGATATACTAGGAAATAAAAAACTTTTAGCAGAGTTAGGAGCTAGTAGTGCTGCCAATGGTAAACTAAAAAGGGTTTTAAATAAAGGTATAGTTTCAGAACTTCCACAATTTATAGAAGCAACAGTAGCTACAATAGAGATGATGACGAATGCTAAAGCTCAAAAAGATTCAGCTCAAATAGATAAGATAACTATAAAAGAGACTGAAAATAAGATCGCTAGTTCTATCGGCTTTTATGGAGATATAGATGGTATGGTGATACTAGTTTTTCCTAAAGAGATAGCTAAAAAAGCTTGTTCACTTCTCATAGGGGAAGAGACTGATGATATGGAGCAGATTTTAGATACTTTAGCTGAACTTGTAAATATTGTAGGTGGTAAGATAAAAACTCTATTAAGTGAAGAGCATATAAATGTAAATATCACTTTACCTAGAACTTACAACGATATAGACTCTCTTTTAGAGATAACTCAAGAGAGAAAAGGTGTTCAGGTAGATTTATCTTTTAGTGATGATAAATTTCTATTTTTCTTAACAAGATAATTATAGTTAATTAGATAAAATACACCACTTTAAAAATTGAGGTGTTTTTTATGCTTGTAGCTCCTAGTGTTTTATCTGCTGACTTTGGTAACCTCCAAAGAGATGTTGAATCTATTTGTGATTCTGGTTGTGATTTAGTTCATGTTGATGTTATGGATGGACATTTTGTTCCAAATTTAACTATCGGTCCTGTTGTTGTATCTGCTATCGCAAAATGTGCGACAAAACCACTTGATATCCATCTTATGGTTGAAAACAACACTTTTTTTGTTGAGCTTTTTGCTCCTTTAAAACCTGAATATATCTCTTTTCATATTGAAGAGGAGAAACACCCACATAGACTTATCCAAAAGATTCGTTCTTTAGGTATAAAACCAGCTATCGTTTTAAACCCTCACACTCCACCTGAATCTGTTGAGTATCTTTTAAAAGATTTAGATATGGTTTTACTTATGAGTGTAAACCCTGGGTTTGGTGGTCAAAGTTTTATAGATAGTGTTATAGATAAAGCTTCTAAACTTAATGTTCTTCGTAACAAGATTAACCCAAATTGTCTTATAGAGGTTGATGGTGGTGTTAGTGATAAAAATATCCAATCATTAAAAGATGTTGGTGTTGATGTTGTTGTAGCTGGAAGTTATGTATTTAACCATAAAAGCAAGAAAGAGGCTATTGAGAGTTTACAAATCTAATGCGTACTAAGATTTGTGGAATCACCTCATACGAAGATGCGATAGATGCTATAAATTCTGGTGCTAACGCACTAGGGTTTGTTTTTTATAAAAAATCTCCAAGATATATCTCACCAGCTGATGCTAAAGAGATTATAAAAAAACTCCCACCATTTGTTGAGAAAGTAGCTCTATTTGTAAATGAAGATGCTACAACTATAAACAGATATATGAGAGAATCTTTAGCAACTCTAGCACAACTTCATTTTGAAGTTGATGATAAGTTATGTGATAAATTAGAATCTCCATATATAAAAGTTGTAAGAGCTAAAACTTCTGAAGATATTTTAAAATATAGTGATAATTATAGACTTATAGATGCTTACTGCGAAGCTTATGGTGGAGCTGGGAAAAGATTAAATATAGAGTGGTTTAAAGGTGTTGATTGCTCTAAAATCATCTTAGCTGGTGGATTAGATTCTACTAATGTTTCATCACTAAAAGAGTATGGTTTTTACGGGGTTGATGTTAGTAGTGGTGTTGAACTATCACACGGTAAAAAAGATTCAAAAAAAGTTAGAGAGTTTATCCAAAATGCTCAATAAAGAGTTCCCACTAGATAAAAAAAGTATCCATAGATTATCAACAAATGGCTTATCACTTGAGACTATAAAACCACAATTAGATTATGGACTAGATCTATCTTTAGAGTTGTGGAGAGCTAAAGGTTTAGATATTATAAAAAAGAAAGGTTACTTCTTTTTTCATACTAAATTTGTAGATGTTAGTGATGCTGAATTTTGTATAGTTGATATTGAGACAAATGGTTCTAAGCTTGAAAAACATCAGATTATTGAGATAGCAGCTGTAAAAGTTAAAAATAATAAAATTATAGATAGATTCGAATCGTTAGTAAAATGTGATAGAATCAATGAACATATAACTCAAATCACAGGTATAAGTGTTGAAGATACAAAAGATGCTCCATCACTAAAAGATGTACTATACAAGTTTAAACTCTTTTTAGGTGATGCTATTTTTGTGGCACATGATGTGAAATTTGACTACAATTTTATCTCCGGCTCGTTTGAGCAGGTTGGGCTAGAGCCTATTTTAAATAGGTATCTATGTTCGTTAGCTTTAGCTGAGAGAACCATAGTTTCATATAGATATGCTCTTTCATACCTAAGTGAATATCTTCACATAAATCCAAATGCGACACACCATAGAGCTATGAGTGATGTGATGACAACCTATGAACTTTTTATCTTATCATTAGAAAATTGTACAGAAAATATAAATAATGTTGAGGATTTAATAAGATTCTCAAAAGAAGCTCCAAGAGTTAAAAGACCAAAATTTGATCCACTCTTGGAGACTAAGGAGAGTGAGGAGATTGTTTCAGAGTAAAAATTTACTCTGATTCTGAAAAAGCACCAGGAGCAACAAGTTTATTATATCTTGCTTCCATTCTTGCTTCTGGACTCATAGCCTTAAGTTTAGCAACCTCTTCTAAGAAATAATCAGCGATAGCAGCAGCAGCACCATCTTTATCTCTATGAGCACCAATTAATGGCTCAGCTATAATATCATCGATAAGCTTAAGATCAAGTAGATCACCACTAGTGATTTTCATAGCAGTTGTAGCCTCTTCAACTTTTTTAGGGTCATTCCATAAAATAGCTGAACAACCCTCTGGAGAGATAACACTAAACACAGAGTATCTCATCATAGCAAACTTATCTGCTACACCAATAGCTAAAGCTCCACCAGAACCACCCTCACCTATAACGATAGAGATTGTTGGAACATTTAACTCAGCTAACTCAAGTAGATTTCTAGCAATAGCTTCACTTTGGTTTCTCTCCTCAGCACCGATACCTGGATATGCGCCCGGTGTGTCCACAAGCATTAAAACTGGGATACCAAACTTTTCAGCTAACTGAGCAGCACGAAGAGCTTTTCTATAACCCTCAGGATGAGGCATACCAAAGTTTCTTCTTATCTTGTTTTTAGTACCACGACCTTTTTGCTCACCGATAACCATAACTTTTTCGTCACCAATATAACCGATATAACAAAGGATAGCAGCATCATCACGGAAATGTCTATCCCCATGAATCTCATACTTATCTCTCATAATTAAGTTGATATAATCAAGAGCATAAGGTCTATCTAAATGACGAGCTAATTGAAGCTTTTGAAAATCAGATAGGTTCTTATAGATTTTAGAAACCTCTTTATCCAATTTTTTTTCAAGATACTCAACAGCATCTTCATCATGACGAACTTGAGCAGAAACTATATCCTCTTGAACAACTTTTATCTTTTGTTCGAAGTCTAAATAAGTAGCCAAATTAAATCCTTAAACTATTTATATTTTTTTAAAGATAAGAACACCATTTGTTCCACCAAAACCAAATGAGTTACTCATAACAACATTTAAGTCAGCTTTTCTAGCACCCTCAGTTACATAGTCTAAATCACAGTTCTCATCAGGTGTTGTATAGTTAATAGTTGGAGGGATAATTCCATCTCTCATAGCCATTAAACAAGTTACAGCTTCAATTCCACCAGCAGCACCTAAACAGTGACCAATTTGACCTTTGATAGAACTCATTGGAGGGCAATTCTCTTTTCCACCTAAAAGATCTTTAACAGCTGAAGTTTCATTTTTATCATTAATAGGTGTAGATGTTCCATGAGCATTTACATAATCAATCGTAGGTTCACCTGCCATTTTATAAGCAGCTTTCATAGCACGAGCTGGACCATCAAGAGATGGTGTAGTGATATGGTTAGCATCACCACTCTCACCAAAACCTATAATCTCACCATAGATTTTAGCACCACGAGCAACAGCGGATTCATACTCTTCTAAAACTAAAGAAGCAGCACCCTCACCCATAACAAAACCATCTCTATCTTTATCAAAAGGGCGAGATGAAGTTTTTGGTTCATCATTTCTAGTTGAAAGTGCTTTCATAGCAGCAAAACCACCAATACCAACACCAGTGATAGCAGATTCAGCAGATACAACTAACATTCTCTCAGCACCATTACACATAATCGTTTTACAAGCTTCACTTATAGCATGAGTACCAGCAGCACAAGCAGTTACACTTGAAAGGTTTGGACCTTGTGTACCATGTTCAATAGAAACAAATCCACCAAGCATATTCACTAAAGCACCTGGGATAAAGAATGGACTAATTCTTCTTGGACCTCTATTTTCTAATATGATAGAGTTTTTCTCAATAGATGGAAGACCACCGATTCCAGAACCAGCACTGATACCGAATCTCTCCATATCTATATCTTCACCAAAATTAGCATCAGCCATAGCTTCTTGAGCTGCTTTTAAACCAAGGTGGATAAATCTATCAGCTTTTTTAACCTCTTTTGGAGACATAACTGTTGATGGATCAAAATCTTTAACCTCACCAGCTATCTTAACACTATAATTCTCAGGGTCAAAAATAGAGATAGTATCTATCCCACACTCACCATCACAAATAGCTTTAAAAGAACTCTCTTTATCGTTACCAACTGAATTAATCATACCTAAACCAGTTACTACTACTCTTCTCATTTAATATTCTCCGTAAAATTATAAAATACTTTTAAAAATCACTCTAAACTAACTATTAAAAGCATTTTCGTGATTTATATTGAACCTTACTAAAGTAAGATTCAATACACAAACTTGACTATTTGCTTTCTATATAAGCAACAACATCAGCAACAGTTTGAATCTTTTCAGCTTCTTCATCAGGGATTTCGATATCGAATTTTTCTTCAAGAGCCATTACTAATTCAACAACATCTAAACTATCAGCACCTAAATCTTCTACGAATTTCGCATCTTCTTTAACTTCATCAGCGCTTACGCTTAATTGTTCAACTACAACTTCTTTAATATCTTCTAATAGTGCCATACTAGCTCCTGTCTTTTTTATTTTATGGGGTAATTATAACGAGTTTAGCTTAAAAAAGCCATTACGCCATATTCATTCCACCATTTACTTTTAGTGTTTCACCCGTTATGTAACTTGAATGATCTGAAAGTAAAAATGCTGTTGCTTCTGCTACTTCTTTAGCTGTTCCCATTCTTTTCATAGGGATTTTAGCATTGATACCATCTTTAATATCATCACTTAAAACCTCTGTCATCTCAGTAGCTATAAAGCCTGGTGTCACGCTGTTAAAACGGATTCCACTTGTAGCTGCTTCTTGTGCGAAACTTTTAGTCATAGCTATAACTCCACCTTTACTAGCAGCATAGTTTGTTTGACCAGCATTTCCTGTTTCACCTATGATTGATGAGATATTTACGATTGAACCAAATTTTTTCTTTCTCATAACTTTCATAGATTCTCTACAACCTATAAATGCTGAAGTTAAGTTAGCATTTATAACAGAGTTAAAATCATCTATCTTCATACGGAGTGCTAACTTATCATTTGTGATTCCAGCATTGTTTACAAGATATGAAAGTTCACCATCAGAATCTACAATAGTTTTTATCGCATCTATAAAAGCTTTCTCATCACTAACATCAAAACCGATAACAGCAGCACTTCCACCCTCAGCTTCAATCGCATCTTTTATAGCATCTGCCTCTTTTGCTCCACTTCTATAATTTATCCAAACTTTTAAACCAAACCCAGCTAAGGTTTTTGCGATCTCAGCGCCAATACCACGACTTGAACCTGTAACTAAAACATTTTTACCACTAAATTTCATTAAAACTTTCCTTATTATTAAATTAAACTATGATCCATCTCTTGTGGAATTTCTAAATCCATAAGTTTTAAAACTGTTGGTGCGATATTGTTTAATCCACCTGTTTCAACTTTACTCACACCATCAGCCATCACAAAACACCAAACTTTTCCAACTGTATGGTTTGTAAGGGTATTGCCATTTTCATCTTTCATCTCTTCACAGTTACCATGATCAGAAGTTATAACAAGAGAGTAATCATGCTCTTTAGCACTCTCTACGATTCTCCCTAGTTGTTCATCAACAGCAGTTACAGCAAGTTTAGCAGCTTCTATATCTCCCGTATGCCCAACCATATCACCATTTGCGAAATTTACTACTATAAAATCATAATCATCATCGATAGCTTTTAAAACAGCATCACCAACCTCTTTGGCACTCATCTCTGGTTTCATATCGTAAGTTTTTACATTTGGAGATGGAATCAACACTCTAGTCTCATTCTCATAAGGCTCATCAACACCACCATTTAAGAAAAAAGTAACATGAGCATATTTTTCAGTTTCAGCAGTATGGAGTTGTCTTAAACCATTTTTAGATATAACCTCAGCTAAAGTATTTTTAGGTGTATCTTTTCTAAATAAAACAGGATATTTAAAACTTTTATCATACTCTGTAATTGTTGCTAGGTTCACATTTATATGTTTTTTAGTAAAACCTGTAAAGTTATCATCACCAATAGCTGTTACAATCTCTCTCATCCTATCACTTCTAAAATTGATAGTTAAAATAGCATCACCATCTTTAACACCATCATACCCCTCAAAAGCAGTAGGTTCAACAAACTCATCAGTCTCACCTAGAGCATAAGAGCTACCGATATAACCCTCTGGAGCATAATCTGTTTTAGGTTTAGCATTTACAATAGCATCATAACCTCTCTCTATCCTCTCCCATCTATTATCTCTATCCATAGTATAAAAACGACCAGATATAGTAGCGATAGAGATGTTTTCATCTAAAATCTCATTAATTTGTCTAATATATTTTCCAGCAGAAGTTGGTGATACATCTCTACCATCTGTTATAAGATGTAAAAAAACTTTTTTACCATTTTTTGAAGCTATTTTCGCTAAACCTATAAAGTGATCGATATGTGAATGGACACCACCATCACTAAGTAAACCTATAAGGTGTAGTCTATCTGAACTATCCATAAGTTTATTTAACTCTTCATTTTTTTCTAATGTACCATCTTGTAGAGCTAAAGAGATTTTTACTAAATCTTGATATAAAACTCTACCACTACCTATGCTCATGTGACCAACTTCTGAGTTACCCATCTGCCCATCAGGAAGCCCAACACTAAGACCAAATGTATCTATCAAAGAGTGTGGAACCTCTTGAAAAAGTTTGTCGTAAGTTGGTTTTGTAGCATTATAAAAAGCATTATATTCTGTTTTAGAACAAAAACCTATACCATCTGTAATAACTAAAATTGCTTTTTTACTCAAGTAATCTTCCTTCGATATTTAAAATTTCCATTATTATACAGCTATGATACTTTATAATCTCTTTTAAAATATACTCCACTCTTCTCATCAGTTATATTATGATAAAAATTAACAGCTTAAATATAGAATAATCATTTTTTGGTTAGAATGTTTAAATCTTAAATATATGGATAACTAGATGTTTAAAATAATACTACTAATCTCTTTACTAATAACTACATCATTTGCCAATAACAACAAAACTAAAAATAATCAAATAGAAAAGGTATCTTTACAACTACATTGGAAATACCAATTTGAGTTTGCTGGATTTATCGCTGCTAAGGAGAAAGGTTTTTATGATGAAGTTGGTTTAGATGTTGAACTAAAAGAATATCAATATGGTATAGATATAGAGCAAGATGTTTTAGATGGAAAATCTAATTTTGGTATATATAACTCAAATATTTTAGTTTCTTACTTAGAGGGAAAACCTATAATTTTACTATCTAGCTTTTTTAAAAGAGCTGCTTTAGTTATAGTAACAAAACCTGAGATAAAAACATTAGAAGATTTAGTTGGTAAAAAAGTTATGACAAAATCTAAAGAGGATTTTGATTTTAATTTTAAACATATATTTAATAGCGAAAATATAAATACCGCAAGTATAAAATTTGTACCATCTACTTATAGAATAGATGAGTTTGTAAATGGAGATGTTGATGCTTTTACAGCTTTTATATCTGATGAGATATATAAACTAGACAAAAAGAATGTGAAATACAATATCATAAATCCATCAGATTACGGTACTTATAACCTACAAATGGAGCTTTTTACATCACAAAATGAGATATTAAAACATTCACATAGAGTTGATGCTTTTAGAGAGGCTAGTGTTAAGGGGTGGGAGTATGCTCTAAGTCATAAGGATGAGTTAGTTGATATTATCTACAATAAATACTCTAAAGGAATCTCAAAAGATAGTCTAAAACATGAAGCTAAAATGGTAGAGAGACTTATTTTACCAAATATTTATGAGGTTGGTTCAATAGATAAAAACTTTCTAAATAGACAATTTATTATATTTAAAAAAGAGCTAAATATTGAAGATGATATAGAGTTAGAGGATTTTTTATTTAGTGAAGATCTATATAAAAACAGAACTTTTATATTAACAGAAGATGAAAAAAAATTTCTTCAAAA
>Ga0256837_1000413_pt1 | contig 36746 bp, 43 predicted proteins | sample 4562384metaG_FD_185976 | JGI IMG/M metagenome (GOLD analysis project Ga0256837, IMG submission 185976) | Hydrothermal vent microbial communities from Guaymas Basin, Mexico - 4561-384 | ecosystem: Environmental > Aquatic > Marine > Hydrothermal vents | place: Mexico: Guaymas Basin | collected... | reverse complement strand
TGTTACTGCGTCCTCGTCATTTGTATGAGGAAGAATAATGTCCGCTCTTTTTTTTACTTCTTCAAGAGCGTTTTTTACGGCAATTTTTTTGCCGGCATATTCAAACATTCCGATATCGTTTAAGCTGTCACCAAAAACAGTTACGTTTTTTTTATCGATATCCATTACCTCTTCTAAAACTTTTAACCCATGGGCTTTATCTCCCAAAGGATGAAGAATAGTTAGAAAATAACAGTCCATATAAGGGTCTTTTGTGAGTTTTGTTTCAACCCCGAAATTTCTAACAAACTCCTCAATCCTTTTTAAAAGCTCTTTTTCACCGAGATAGACCATTTTCAAATTATGCTTAAGTGCTCTTAAATTTTCAATATTTAGCACTCTGCTGTCGTTTTTATAATTTTCTAAAAGTTCTTTTTGATATTTATTAAGTTTTTTTGAATATAAAAATTTTTCGCTTCCAATCTCATCGAATCCGACTATCAGAGGATATTCATTAAATTTCTTAAAAACATCATAAATAATCTCATCCCCAAGCTCTTTATTAATAGCGTTTATTTTAATAATTTTACCATCGGGATTTGCTATCATAGCTCCGTCTAGAAGTATTAAAGGATATTTTAAATTAAGTCCTTTTAAAAGGGTTGTAGAACCTTTATAACTTCTAGCGGTCGCAATACTCAGGGGATATTTAAATTCATTCCAAACTTTTTTGCTAAACTCACTAACACTCAAATCGCTACGTAAAAAAGTTTTATCAAGATCAGTTACAAAAATCATTTCTTTTTAATTTTATCAAACAACTCTTCCATTTTATTTTCATGCTCAAGTAAATCATCAAAAGTAAAACTAAGATTAGGCACTTTATACCATCCGGTTGCTTTTAGAGCCTGAGATTGTATATATCCTCTGGCTTGTTTTAATTTTTTTAGAGCCTGTTTTTGTTCGTTTTCGTTTAAATAACTTTTTTCAAGATAAACTTTAGCATCACTTCCGTCACGAGAACACACTACATCTACAACGCCAAGACCTCTTATTCTTCCGTCACCCATTTGCGAAAGTACTTCAGGAATAATTTCCTTAAGTAGAGATTCTTTACGTTGAACTTTAATACTTTTGCCCATAAAGTTCCTTTTTTTATTAATATTATAACATAATTTAAGGAAAGTTTAAGAAAAGAAGAGGAAGAGATTATTCGAATTTGGCTTTTTCTTCGATTTTTTGATAAGTTTCAAGAATATCTCCGACTTTTACGTCGTTATACCCTTCTACCATAATACCGCACTCAAAACCTTTACCAACTTCTTTTACGTCATCTTTAAAGCGTTTTAAGCTTGCGAGTTTACTGTCGTAAATTACTACACCGTCTCTAATAACTCTTACAAAGTCTCCTCTGTGAACCACTCCGTCTTGTACGTAACATCCGGCAACCGTACCGACTTTTGGTACGTTAAACACATCTCTAACTTCAATAGTGGCTGTAACCTCTTCTCTGACTTTCGGAGTCATTAGACCTGAGAGAAGTTCTTTTACATCATCAATCAAATCATAAATAATAGAGTAAGTTCTAATCTCGATTCCCTCTTGTTTAGCTTTATTTTTAGCTCCGCTTGTAGGACGTACGTTAAATCCTAAAATAATAGCATGAGGTTCAGTCGCTTTTGCCAAAATAACATCATTTTCGGTAATAGCTCCGACATCGCTGTGAATTACATCAACTTTAACCTCTTCATTTTTAAGTTTCGCAAGACTTCCTTTAATAGCTTCCACACTTCCTTGAGTATCCGCTTTTACAATAACCGGAAGTTTTTTAAGGTTACCTTCAAGAATCATTTTTTGTAAATCTTCAAGAGTGGCTTTTGTAGTTTTTGATTTCTCTTTCATTTCAAGATATTCTTTCCATTTCTCAGCCGTCTCTTTTGCTATCTTATCGCTATCAACTGTCACTAACACGTCTCCGGCAATAGGAACTTCATCAAATCCCGTAATCTCAGCAGGTTCTCCCGGTAGTACTTCTTTTTTCTGTTTACCTAAATCGTCGATAATAAGCCTAACTCTACCAAATGTTTTACCACAAACGAAACTATCTTGTTTTTTAAGAGTTCCGTTTTTAACAATTACAGTGGCTACAGGACCTTTTCCTTTTTCAAGTCTGCTTTCAATTACTACGGCTTTAGCCGGACATTTTGGATTTGCTTTTAATTCCATAACTTCAGCTTGAAGTAAAATAGTCTCAAGTAAGTCATCAATTCCTTCACCGGTTTTTGCGCTGACGTTTACGAATTCGTATTCTCCACCCCATTCAATCGGAGTAATACCCATTTCGGCAAGTTGTGATTTTACAAGATCAGGGTTTGCGTCAGGTTTATCAATTTTATTTACCGCGATAATAAACGGCACTCCGGCAGCCTGTGCGTGAGCGATAGCTTCACGAGTTTGAGGCATCACACCATCATCCGCCGCTACTACGATAATAGCAATATCAGTAACCTGAGCACCTCTTGCTCTCATTTCGGTAAACGCTTCGTGTCCAGGCGTATCGATAAACGTAATTTTTTGCCCGTCTTTTTCAACCATATAAGCACCGATATGCTGAGTAATTCCTCCGGCTTCTTTTGCTGCTATTCTACTGTTTCTGATTCTGTCAAGTAAAGAAGTTTTACCATGGTCAACGTGTCCCATAATAGTAACAATAGGAGGTCTTGGCGTGTCATATGTATCCTCAGGACATTGTTCGTCATATTTTTTAACATAATCAAATTCTGCTAGCGGGTCGTAAATTTCAACGTCTACTCCGAATTCTTCCGCTAATGTTTCAATATACTCTTCACCTAAAAAGTCGTTTTTGTCTCTCTCTTCGCCAAGTTCTCTTAGGGCTTCTATAACTTCTTCAAGAGGTTTTTTAATAGCGTCGGCAAATTCGTGAACTCTTACTTCTTTTGGAATTTTTATAACTTCAGCACTTGCTTCTTTTTTCTTTTTCTTTTTCTTCTTCTTCGCGCCTTCTTTTGTAATTCCAGTTTGAGCCGCTTTTTTTCTTTTAATCTGCTGTTGTTTTTTAGCTTCTTTTTTATTTTCAATTTGTGTTTTAGTTTTGGCTTTTTCTTCTAAAGACTCTTCATCTTTTAAAGATATATCGTTAAAGTATAAATCAAGAAGCTCTACTTGATTTTCTTCAATAACATCCATCTCCGCCAAATCAACATTAATTTTTAATTCTTTTTCTTCAACATGTTTTTTAGGAGCAGGTTTTTTAACTGCTTTTTTTGTTTTTTTCTCCGCAGGTTTTTCCTGAGGTTTTTGGGCTCTTACTACAGTTTCTCTGACTTTTGGCTCTTCTTTTACCTCGGTTTTAGGTTCTTCTTTTTTCTCTTCCGTTTTTTTAGGGGCTTTTTGAACGATTTGAATACCTTTTTGGGTTTTTTTAACTAAATCGTCAAAAGACCTTCTTCTTTGTCTTTTCGGTTTTTCTTCTTTTTTAATTTCTTTTTTAGCTTCAGTTTTAGGCTCTTCTTTTTTTTCTTCCGTTTTTTTACCGTTTTTTAAATATTCCTGAATCTTCATAGCTTCCATAGGCTCTATACTGCCTCTTAGCGTCGCTTTAATACCAAGTTCTTTTGCTATTTCCACTACTTCTTTCGTTTTAAGCCCTAATTCTTTTGCTACTTCTGAGACTTTTAATTTCAAGTAAACTCCTTATCTTTAATGTAAAATGGAAAGTGAAAATTTTTCTAAAATTTCTTTTACGTAATTTTTATCTCTATTACATCTATTCGCTAACAATTTTACAAGTCTTGGCGAATTAATGCAATCCTTACAAACATAAAAACTTCTTCCACTTCCTTCGAATTGTGTAATTTTACCATTTTTGCACTGCATTCTTATCAAATCTTTTTGATAAATTCTTTTTTTACATACAATACACATTCTAACGGGTTTATGCATTTCACTTTCCATTTTACATTCAGTTATAAACTTTAACTCCTACATTATCGAAGTATAATATTTTAACATTAAAATCTTTAAAATTATCTTTTAAGGCACTGTAAATATTATATGCGTCGTCTTTATAAGCCAAATTAAAAAACGTAGAACCACTGCCGCTAAGAGTAGACATTAAAGCCCCTTCCCTTAAAGCGATTTCACGCACTTTAAAAAGTTCCGGCATCATTTTCATTCTGTTTTCCTGGTGAATTTTATCTTCCACCACATTTTTTAACATGTCAAATTTTTCACTAAAAAAAGCTGCTGTAATCATCGCCGTAGAAGAAATATTCGTTACTACATCTTTTAAAGGGTAATGAGATTTTAAAGTATTTCTACTTTTAGCCGTAGATACCGGTTTATTAGGAATTACTACCACTGCCCTTAAATTGGTAGGAATAAACTTCTTAAGAAAATAAACTCTGTTTTTTTTAAGCTTAGCCACACAAAATCCTCCGATTGTAGCAGGTGTGATATTATCGGGATGGGGTTCGTAATTTAAAGCTTGGTTTATTATTTTATCTTTTTTATAAGGTACCTGCGCCATTTCATATGCTGCCGTAATGGCAGCGACGATAACAGCCGAGGAACTGCCAAGACCGCGAGAGAGAGGAATCTTATTATTAAACTTAAAAGCAAAGCTATCGGTTTTACCTGTCAGATTTTTATAAATATCGTTAAAAATATCAACAAAATAATTTCTTTTAAGTCCTCTCAAATATTCCGCATTTTCTCCGTAAATATCTATCGTAGTATAAGGTGCCGGCTTTATTTCTATTTCGTTTCTTAAGTTTAAGGCCAACCCAAGCGTATCAAATCCAGGCCCCAAATTGGCGCTAGTCGCAGGTACTGTTATTACCATTCATATCCTTCTACACAGCTTTTAATACATAAAGAGGAGAAACGTCTTCTTCAAATTCATTCAAATCTATTTTCTCAGGCAGAGAAAATTTCCCCTCTTTAAGATTTTTTTCTATCGAAATTATACCGTCTTTTTTAATAAAATAAGAATTACCCACGGCTTTAATAGGTGCACCTTTGTTAAAATAAAACCCATCTTTTGCTAAAAGTTTTATATTTTTCGTAATTTCAAGTGTTTTAAAAAATACATAAGAAAGTTTGATAGACATATAACTACCGGGACCTTTTGCGTAGATAATATGTTTTATATCATACTTTTTTAATAAATTATCGAAAATTTCAGGCAAAATATCACTGGTCATACCTTCTTTTTCAATGCTCTGAATAAGTTTACCGTTTTGATAAATACCAAGCAAAAAAGGAGTGGATATAGGAATTGCTACAACATCAACCGAAGGCTTTGACAATACTTAACTCCTCTTTTGGAGAAAACTCCACTATTTCAAAAGCATTTTCGGCAAAAGCTTTTTTAGTTAAAAGATGATTCAAATGATGACCGCTGGCAAATGCTTCGTAAGAACCTATAAAATTATGCCCTAATAAACTCATATCACCGATAGCATCAAGTATTTTGTGTCTTACAAATTCATCAGGGAATCTCAGTGAATCGTTTAAAATCCCTTTATCGTCAAGCACAATGGCATTTTCAAGACTTCCGCCAAGAGCAAGACCTATACTTCTTAGATACTGAACTTCCTTTAAAAACCCGAAAGTTCTGGCTTTACTTATTTCCTCAATATAATTTTTAGTTGAAAACTTAAAATCATATTTTTGATTTCCGATTACCGGATGATTAAAATTAATTTCAAAATTAAATCTTATTTCATTAGAAGGTTTCAAAACGGCAAATTTTTCACCATCTTCTATTTTTACTTCTTTTTTTACTCTCAAAAATTTTTTCGGAGCGTTTAACTCTTCAATACCCGCTTCTTTTAACATCATTACAAAACTTATAGCACTTCCGTCCATTATAGGCACTTCATCATTATCCAGCACTATTCTTAAATTATCTATACCAAAAGCGTATACGGCGCTCATAAGATGCTCAATTGTAGATACTACCGCTTCTTTATTACCTAAAACGGTAGCCATTTTCGTATCTACCACATATTCGGGTTTTAGAGGAATACCTACTCCCTTATCACTTCTGTAAAAAATTATCCCGCTATCATCGCTTAAAGGTTCTAACCTTAATTTGACCGGCACACCTTTATGAAGTCCTATACCCACTACTTCTACAGGTTTTTTTATAGTACGTTGTTTCATTTTAAGGCCCTTCTTATTTTCTCTGTAAATACACTCATTTGTTCCACTTTTCCAATATCTTCTCCGTTGAAAATCACCGTCCCTTTATTTTTATTTATTAAAAGATAATCCCCATTAAAAATTATCAGTCCTTCATTTTCATCCAAAATTTCCAAACTTCCTTCAATATTAAGTTTTGCTCCCGCATTTATTCTCTGTAAGAAGACGAAATGGCCTTTTCCTTCTATCTCTTCTCCGCTTCTTATAATTTTATCATAAATTTTCGTTCTACATGGTTGAATTATCAACTTTTCTTTTTCAATTACCTTAATTTCTTCTATTTTTTCCTTTTCGGAAGTAAAAATTTCACCGTTTTGGATAAAATAATTAAGATTGTTTCTTTTTAACAATTCTTCAATTTCTTCATTTTTTTCTTTTAAAAGAAAGTAGTGATTTTTGATTAGAGGATATTTCGTTTTGATTATATTTTTAAGTTTTTCAAAATCCTCTACCTCAAAAACCCTTAAAGTTTTTTGTTTCATTTAAGAATCGTCCTTCTTGCGTCTTTTATCACTTTTGAGATATTCGTATTAATCCAGTGCTGGTCCATCCACTCTATCGGCTGAACGGGAATCCCCTGAACATATACGCCAAAATGTAAATGGTCCCCAAATACCGCTCCCGTAGCACCGGTTCTGGCTATTACCATTCCTCTTCTTACATTATCGCCTTTTTTCACTTTAAATTCACTGGTATGTCCGTAAAGTGTATAAAGTCCTAATCTGTGATAAATAATTAAAGTATTACCATAAATTCCTATATATTCGTTTGCTACAACTTTACCGGAATTACTGCTATAAATTTTGGCTCTTTTAATTTTAGCCAAATCTATTCCTTTATGAATAGCTTGGGAAATCTCTTCATTTTTGTAAATATAGTGTCTAACTTCTCCAAAATCTGCTCTTTTAGCACTTCTTGGCAGAGGATTAAACCTGTTTAAATAAAATCCGTTTACTTTATCTTCATAAATATTCGAAGTATAGTTTTTTATTTTTTCCTCACAAATAGCCCTAATTTTTTCATTTAACAACTTAAATGTTTCAACCGGATCATCCGGAACGTCAAATCCCATTTTTTCAATTACTCTTTTTGCTATGTTTTGAATAAATTTATCGCTTATTTTTATTGTGGACTTCTTTAATCTATAAATACCTTTTGTTTTCCAATAATACGGAATATGTTCGGTTGATTTATTTCCAGCTTCATCCACCGCTATCAAATCGGCACTGAATTCATTTTCCCAAACAGGCCATGCCACTAATGCTACATAGTATCCGTCTTTTACAAAAGGGGTGAGTTTAAATCTGTATTTTCCGTTTACACTGATATATGCGTCTTTTAAGTTTTCATCCGTTACTTTTACGACAACAGCCGCACTTCCGCCTCTTCCTATTGCGTAAGAATTATTAACAACCTGAGCGTCAGGTGAAGTTTTATCCACTTCTAAGACAGTTTCTTTTTTAGAGCAGTTACCGGCAAAAAAGTGCCATTTTGACACGTCACATGCCTCTATGATTATTTTTATTTTTTTTGATTTTATATTTTTAGGCAGTTTTAAATTTAATACAATATCCTTACCAAGACTAGGTTCTTGAACATTTACAAGCTCTTCTACCATATTATCTGTAACCAGAACAATTTTATATGATTTTATTCCCGTATCGTCTTTTATTTCAATTTTTATCGGATTTTTTAAATTGGTAAATCCGTTGGTATAAATTTTTATGTCAGGAGGATTTTTTTCAAACATTGGAGAAAAATATATGAATCCCACTGCTCCTAAAATTAAAAACAGTATAACTATCCAGAGTTTTTTCATCTATTTTCCTTTAGAGCTTTTTTTATATCTTCTTTTAACATATTTTTTACTTTTTCAAAATCAAATTCACCTTTTATAGTAGCTCCCGCAGCTCTTATGTGTCCTCCGCCGCCATATTTTTGAGCTATTTTACTAACATCAGCATAGTTTTTACTTCTAAGAGATATTTTTATTCCTTCATCATCTTCTCTAAGCATACAGGCAATCTCCACAGTGGCAATTGCTCGCACCGAATTTACGATAGTATCGGTATCGTCTTTAATGGCTCCCGTTATTTCCATCATTTCTTTTGTAATTTCCACAAATGCGGCTTCTCCATCACAGCACATTTCGATGGTATCATATGCTTTAGCAAGAAGTCTTAAACGTGAGAGTCGATCTCTTTGAAAAAGCATCTTCGCTACAAATGCCGGTTCCACTCCCGCTTTTACCATATCCGCCGCCATTAAAAACACTTTATCATCTACACTGTCATACTGAAAACTTCCGGTATCCGTCACAAGAGCCGTATACATACAAGTAGCGCTGTCTTTATCTATTTCTATACCGTTGTGTTTACAACAGTTATAAACCACCTGAGAAGTAGAAGCGGCTTTTGGATCGATTATATTAATATCCCCGTATTCAGTGTTTGAAATATGATGGTCGATATTGATTAAAAACGGGGGTTTTTCCTCAATTCCGAGTCTGTCAAAACTACCGCAGTCAAAACTTATCATCAAATCGTAATCTTTTGGTAGTTTATCGGTAACTTTATTGAAATTAGGCAAAAAATCAAGATACAGAGGAAGAGGTTTTGTAGCATTAAAAACGGTAACTTTTTTACCCATTCTTTTTAAAATCGGATACATACTAAGTGAACTTCCAAGAGCGTCTCCGTCAGGATTAATATGTGATATTAAAACAATATTATTTGCTTCTTTAATCTTTTCAAAAGCTTTTTCATATAAATTATTCAGATTCATTATTTTCCTTTTTTATGGATTGAATAAAATTATATCATTAAAGGTAAACTAAATGTTAATTTTAAACCATTCCTTTTGCTTTATATACGTAAGCAAGCACCTCGGCTACCGCTTTATACAGTTTTGGAGGTATAGTCTCTCCAATTTCCACACTTTTATAAAGCTCTCTTGCCAGAGGCGGATTTTCCACTATCATAACACCCGCTTCTCTTGCTATCTCTTTTATTTTAAGAGCCAGATGATTGACTCCTTTTGCCACTACTCTTGGGGCATCGTCTTTTGTTTTATCATATCTTATAGCCACTGCGTAATGTGTCGGGTTAGTAATAACAACATCGGCTTTTGGAACCTCGGCCATCATTCTTTTTTTAGCCATTTCTCTTTGAAGCTGACGGATTTTGGCTTTGACTTCAGGATTTCCTTCGGTTTGTTTATATTCGTCTTTTATTTCCTGTTTGCTCATTCTTAGAGATTTTTTATATGTATATTTTTGATAAGTAAAGTCAATTAAAGCAAAAACGAAAAAAACACCAAGCAGTGAAAAAATCAAAATAGCCGCTTTATCCTCAAACCATTTAAGCTGTTCAAAAAAACTCATAAGTTCAAGTTTGGGAATTTCCTGTAAAAAATTATAAAAAAGGGTAAAACCTACCAAAAAAGCTATAAAAGTTTTAAGAGTGGTTTTAAATCCTTCTACAAAGGTTTTTACACTAAAAAGTCTTTTTAATCCCTTTATTGGATTTATTTTTTCAAATTTAGGCAAAATAGGTTTAACAGTAAATAAAAATCCGAACTGTGCCACATTACCGATAATAGCCGCAAGAGTTACGGCTATAAAAATAGGCGCCATCATAATAAAAAAATAATAAGCGCTTCTTAAAATAAGTCCGAAAATTTTGTTTTTCGTAAGTTCATCCCCCACAAAAGAGACATAATATCTAAAAAACTCCTCCATATAAAAAGTAACGTACTTAAGATAAAAAATAAGTACCACGGACGCCACCAGCAAAACTACAAATCCACTAACCTCCATGGATTTGGCAATATTTCCTTCTTTTCTGGCTTCTTCAAGTTTTTTGGGGGTGGGTTCTTCGGTTTTTTCTAAATCATCCGCCATACATCTCTCCTAAGCGCTTAAAAAACTCTTCAAGAGATTTTCTAATCTCTTTTCTGTTAAAAGCAAGAGGAGATGGATGATAACAAATTCCTATCTTTTGGCCGTTTATTTCATAAAAACCGCATTTTTTTAAATTTTTTACTTCCGGCATTAGATATGAAAATGCTTTTATAGCGGAATTTCCAAGAAGAAGAATAATTTTCGGTTTTACGATTTCTATCTCTTTTTTTAAAAGCTCGGCTCCTATTTTGAGCTCTTTTGCTTTTGGGGTTCTGTTTTTATTGCCATCAAGCGTTCTAAAAGGAAAAGCGTTTGTAATCAATATATCTTTTTTTCTATTAAGACCGCTTAATTTTATAAGGTAATTGAGATTTTCCCCGGCTTTGCCTACAAAAGGTTCTTTTTGTTTTACTTCGTTTTCTCCGGGAGCTTCTCCTATAATCATAATTGGATTATCTTTTTTTTCATCAATATACGGGTCATATACATCTGTAAAGTCAATATTTTCGTTTAGATGCTTTTTAATAAACTCTGCTCTTTTTTTATAAAAGTTTTTTAACTCTACTTTCCAATCCATTTCATGCTTTTATATTTAAATTTCCGCCGCTTCCGGTAGTCTTTGCCACTTCTTCTTGAAGTTTCATCGTATTTTCAAAGTTTTTTTCAATAATATTTCCTATAATATCTTTAACTGCGTCTTGAGATTTTTTAATTACTTCGGTTTGAATTGCTCCGAAAAGCTGATATGGAGTCATATTATTCACTTGCATGTAAGCTCCTTGATTTTTTTAACAGTTGAATATAAATTCCTGTTTTCAATAATAACATCGGCAAGTTTTTCATAAATCTTATCTCTTTTGACATATAATTCTTTCGCTTTTTGAATATCCTGAAAAAGAGGTCTCCTTTTAATCTCTTCATCACTCATTCTTTTTAAAATTTCTTCAAAAGGCACTTTTAAATATATTACTAACCCCGCTTCTTTGATTTCCGGTACAAATACGGGAAATCCTCCGCCTACGGATATAATAGTATTTTTTACGTTGTTTTTTATCCAGTTAAAACAATAACGCTCTTTAGCCCTAAATGCTTCTTCACCTTCTTCTTTAAAAATTTCAGGAATTGTTTTATTCTCAAAACTTTCTATTAAATTATCCGTATCTATAAAATATGTATTAAGTTCTTTTGCCAAAACTCTTCCCACACTGCTTTTACCGCTTCCCATAAATCCTGTAAGGATTATATTAGTAGAAATCAATTTTTATACCCTCTTTGGTTTTTTTGAGTTTGTAATCATAATTGGCATCAAGATATATAACTACCCTGTAAAAGTTACCGTGGCTTCCGACTACCACTTTTTTTATGAAAGTGTTAAAATTTTTTCTTATTGTAGGAAAATCGCTTTTTCTTTTAAAATCAAGTACCAGTCTAAAAGGTTTTACTAAAAAAAACGCTCTTAAAAGTTTGTCTTTTGTTTTTATAAAAATAGATTTATCTTTAATATAAAGTGTAAAATATTTAAAATAAGCTTTTTTAACACCAAAATTTTTAGGATTATGGGTTACTATTATCGGAGAGTGGAAGTCTATGTTTTTATCAATATCCACTATTTTTTGTTTTATATCACTACTTACGCTTTGATATACAAAAATAATTCTTTTTAAAATTCTTGCGTCACTTGGCATTTTGACTACCGCTTTTTTAAAATAAACCGGTTTTACTTTTACTATATTTTCGGGCGTTATAACCGGCTCAAACGGATTAATTCTTGCACTTAAAATCAAAAAAGCGGACATTAATAAAAACAGATATCTCACTCTCCCTCCAATTCTTTAAGCTCAAAATACTCTTTTTGAAGCTTTTCATTCTCTCGCTTTAGATAAACAACTCTTTTTTCAAGAGTTTGTACGCTGTTTTGTAAATCAATCATTTTAGAAAATGACCTGGCTCCAAACATCAGTTCACCCATATAAAAAGCCACCATAACAGCAGCAATTATAACAACAATTATTTTATAATCAAATCTTTTTTTAACTAAAACTTCATCGAAATCTATCATAATAAAACTCCGAAGGAAAAATTCCTTCGATTATTTAAAAAGTTCTTTTCCGATGTATTCAGTTCCGCTTGTGCTTCTGTTGATTTGAAGAAGTCTGTTATATTTAGCTGTTCTCTCACCTCTTGCCGGAGCTCCCGTTTTGATTTGTCCCGTATTTAGAGCTACTGCGAAATCCGCAATAAACGCATCTTCGCTCTCACCGCTTCTGTGAGACATAATACAGTTATATCCGTTTCTTTGAGCAAGTCTTACAGTCTCCATAGTCTCACTAACACTTCCGATTTGATTAGGCTTGATTAAAATAGCGTTAGCAACGCCAAGTTCAATACCTTTTTTAAGAAGTTTTTTATTTGTAACAAATAAATCATCACCTACCAATTGAACTTTATCTCCTAATTTTTCAGTAAGAAGCTTCCATCCTTCCCAGTCTTCTTCGGCCATTCCGTCTTCTATTGAAACTATAGGGTATTTTTCGCATAAAGATGCATAAAAATCGACCATTTCTTCTTTAGTAAGCGTTCTGTTTTCTCCGGCTAAGACATATTTTCCGTCTTTATAAAATTCACTGCTGGCAGCATCAAGAGCTATTACAACATCTTTACCCGGTTTATAGCCGGCTTTTTCTATAGCTTTCATAATATATTCTATAGGCTCTTCATTATTTTTAAAATTAGGAGCAAATCCTCCCTCGTCTCCAAGAGCTGTAGGATGTCCGTCGGCTTCTAAGAGTTTTTTTAACGTATGATAAATTTCCGAAGATGCTCTTAAAGCTAAATCAAAATCATCAAATCCTACAGGCATAATCATATATTCCTGTAAATCAACATCATTATCGGCATGTGCCCCACCATTTATAATGTTTAACATAGGAGTCGGGATTACAAGAGCGTTGCTTCCGCCAAGATATCTGTATAAAGGAAGATTTAAACTTCTAGCGGCAGCTCTTGCTACGGCCATAGATACTCCAAGAATTGCGTTTGCCCCAAGTTTACTTTTGTTTTCAGTTCCGTCAAGCTCAAGCATAATAGCGTCAATTTGAGCTTGGTCGTAAGGATTTAATCCTATAAGTTCGTTTGCTATTAAAGTATTTACGTTTTCACACGCTTTAAGTACGCCTTTTCCGTTATATCTTTTATCACCGTCTCTAAGTTCAAGAGCTTCATTAACTCCTGTACTCGCTCCGCTTGGAACTATAGCGCTCGCACTTGTTCCGTCACTTAACACAACTGTGGCTCTAACTGTCGGATTTCCTCTTGAATCTAAAACCTCATCGGCAAAAATATCTTCAATTACTACCATCTATTCTCCTTTTAAATTTAATTCGTCTTCGTTTTTGTTGTTTTCTATAGCATCTATCATATGAGAAAGTTCCACACCTAAAGCTTCTTTGATTTTTTGCTCAATCTCCTTAGCCAGTTCAGGATGCGTTCTTAAATATTCTTTTGCGTTTTCTTTACCCTGTCCTAATCTCGTAGCACCGTAACTGAACCATGCCCCGCTTTTATCGATTATATCAAGTTTTACTCCATAATCAAGTATTTCACCCTCGCGAGAAATACCTTTTCCGAACATAATATCAAATTCGGCAATTCTAAAAGGAGGCGCCACTTTGTTTTTTACTACTTTTACTTTCGTTCTGTTCCCTACTTCTTTATCACCTTGTTTAAGGGTTGCGATTCTTCTAACGTCCAGTCTTACGGAACTGTAAAATTTAAGAGCGTTACCGCCGGTAGTGGTTTCAGGAGATCCGTATCCCATCATACCGATTTTCATTCTTATTTGGTTGATAAATACAACGGTTGTGTTCATTTTATGAATAGCGGCTGTAAGTTTTCTTAAAGCCTGGCTCATAAGTCTTGCCTGAACACCTACTTGAGCATCTCCCATATTTCCTTCTATTTCGGCTTTTGGAGTAAGTGCCGCTACTGAATCTATTACGATAATATCTACAGCTCCGCTTCTGGCAAGAGTCTCTACGATTTCCAATGCCTGTTCTCCGTAATCAGGCTGAGATACTAATAAATTATCTATATCAACTCCTATGTTTTTTGCATAAATAGGGTCAAATGCGTGTTCTGCGTCAATAAAAGCAGCCACTCCGCCTTGTTTTTGTGCCTGAGCGATTATTGAAAGAGCAAGAGTAGTTTTACCGGAAGACTCAGGTCCGTAAATTTCAGTAATTCTTCCTTTAGGAATTCCGCCGATTCCCAGAGCTATATCAAGTCCGAAGCTTCCTGTAGGAATTGCTTCAATAGGTTCAATATCTTTTTCGGATAGTTTTACCAAACTACCTTTTCCAAACTGCTTTTCAACCTGCTTTAAAGCAAGCTCAAGCGCTTTTTGTTTTTTCTCATCCATAAAAATCCTTTATGTGTAATATATGCAATTATATCATTTTTGCTATAATTTACAAAAAGGCTTTTTAGTGAAAAAATATACGATAGCCCATTCTCCCGATGCGGATGATATTTTTATGTATTACGCTATTAAATTCGGCTGGATAGGAGACAAAAAATATAAATTTGAAAATATCGCCGAAGATATTGAAACGCTTAATCAAAAAACACTTAAAAACATTTATGATGTCAGTGCTATAAGTTTCGGAGCGTATCCGTTTTTAAAAGACGAATACGCTCTTTTAAAAACGGCTGTGAGTTTCGGATACGGATACGGCCCTAAACTCGTAAAATTAAAAGGTAAAAAATTAAAACCCAATTTCAAAGTGGCTTTAAGCGGTCAATACACTACAAATGCCCTGATTTTTAAAATTTATTACCCAAAAGCGAGAATCATTTATAAAAACTTTCTTGATATCGAAAAAGCTGTGCTTGAGGGTGAAGTGGATGCTGGGGTACTTATTCACGAAAGTATTTTAACTTTTGATGAAAGACTTGAAGTGGAAAAAGAACTCTGGGATATTTGGGTGGAATTGGCGGGAGAAAAACCTCTTCCTCTTGGAGGAATGGCAATAAGACGATCCATTCCTTTACTTGATGCGATAAATATTCAAAATATTCTCACCGAAGCGGTAAAAGTGGCGAACAGTCATAAAAATATTTTAGCCAAAATGCTTATTGAAAGAAATCTTGTAAGAGTTGATGATAAAACACTTGATAAATATCTAAGCCTCTACGCAAATGATAAATCAATTTCTCTTGACGAAGAACAGATTGAAGCGATAAACAAATTATATGAGTTAGGCTACAAAGCCGGAATGCTTCCTTGTATGAAAGATATCAGAGAATATATGATTCCTGAAAAGTACAAAGAGTTAAGGTTTGAGAATGGATGATTTCGAAAAATGGCTTGAGAGAAATGAAAATGCTTTAAAATGCAAGCCAAGAACTCAAAGAGCAAGCTATATTGAATTTTTCGAAGGAGAATTTAAAGGTGACAAAATACCTGAATTTAAAAGAGGTGAAATTTATTTTGCCAAACTTACCGACAGTGCAAAAACCAGACCTTTTTTAATATATCAAAACAACTTTTTAAATAAAGCGTGCTTTGAAGGTCTTTATCATACCGTTGTGGTATTACCTCTCTCAGGTCAGATTTTGGGAGGGGATTACAGAATTTTTATTCCTAAAAGAGACAATATGAGTAAAGACAGTGAAATAGTCGCCACGGCAATTGGTATAATATCGACAGGAAAAATTCTCTTCTCAAAAGGAATAGTTACCAAACTAAATGAAGAAGAAATGAAAAGGGTTGATTCGGCCGTAAAAAAAGTATTGGGGATGGATGATGCAATCTGAAATAATAGCTTTGGCTGTTGCCACTTTAAAATTAGCTCTTTTTTTATCGCTTCCCGCACTTCTTGTGGGAATGATAGTGGGACTTGTTATTTCTATTTTTCAGGCAACTACGCAGATAAATGAAATGACTCTGAGTTTTGTTCCCAAAATCATAGCAATTGCTATAGTTCTCATACTCACTATGCCGTGGATGATGAATGAAATGATAGATTTTACAAAATATATTTTTCATCTGATACCGACGTTTTTAAGATGATTATAGATTTCAGCAGATATTCTTATATAAAAATAGGCCCTAAAATAGATGTAAAAAAAATAGACGAAGATAATTATAATGGCGAATTTTTAATAGGAGGCGCTACAAATACTCTCATCTCTCCTTCTCCTCCGAAACTCGGCATACTGGATGATAGATATAAATTTATTACAATAAAAAACGGCTATTTACATGTAGGCGCAAAAACAAAAAACATTACTCTTTATAATTTTGCCAAAAGACATAATATAAAAGGATTTGAATTTTTGGCAAAACTTCCGGGCAGTATAGGCGGCAGTATAAAAATGAACGCAGGAGTTAAAGATTATGAAATATCAAATAACCTTGTGGCGTTAAAGACTCTTAGCGGATGGAAAGAAAAAAAAGAGATTAAATTTAATTACAGATTTTCAGAAATAAATGAACCTGTCTTTGAAGCGGTTTTTGAATTAACAGAAGGTTTTGATTTTTTACTTGATGATAATCTGAAAACTCTTCGTTCAAATCAGCCCAAATCCCCGAGTCTCGGAAGCGTTTTTAAAAATCCACATGGAGATTTTGCCGGAAGGCTTATAGAATCGGTCGGTATGAAAGGCATGAAAAAGGGAGGAATAATGGTAAGTGAAATACATGCTAATTTTTTTATAAATACCGGAAATGGAACATTTGAAGATATGTTGTATTTAATAAAAGAAGCAAAAAAAAGAGTTTATGAAAATTTCGGAATTGTTTTGGAAGAAGAAATAATTATTCTTTAGATTTTTCGAGCTTTGAATGGATAAAAGCCAATATCAATAAAGCCAACCCGAGAGTTCCGGTTACTACTTCTTCCACATGAACGAAAATTTTTAAAAGCATAATAACCGCCAAAACTCCTATTGCGTAATGAGCGCCGTGTTCGAGATATTTGTATTCGTCAAGTACTCCCTCTTTTACCATCCAAATCGTAAGACTTCTAACAAACATAGCCCCTATCCCAAGACCTATCATAATTAAAATAATATTAGGAGTGATTGCAAAAGCACCTATTACTCCGTCAAAACTAAAGCTAGCATCCAATACTTCTAAATAAATAAGCCCCATCAGCCCGTTTTTTATACTTTCCCCGCTTAAAGACTCATTAATTCCTTTTAAAAGAGAATAACTCAATAAACCGAGAAAATAAGATATTGCTATTTTATAGTCTTTTGCGTCATAAACTACGATAATACCTATTATAATCGCTATAATTAATGAAATATTATTTATTTTTCCGAACTTTTCAGCCGTTTTTTCTATAGGCTTAATCCATCTGATCTCTTTTTCTTCAAATAAAAAGTCACTAAATACCATCCATAAAAACGCCCCACCGAATGCGTAAATCAGTTTTTCTGTAGATAAAAGAACCTGATGATATTTTTCAGGTTCAAAAAGGGCTATTTGAACAGTCTCGGCTATCCCCATATTAGCGGCGGCTGCAACTATTAAAATAGGAAAAATGAATCTCATACCAAATACCGCTATTAATATTCCCCAGGTTAAGAATCTTTTCTGCCAGATTTCATCCATCGTTTTTAAAATCTTAGCATTCACAACGGCATTATCAAAAGAAAGACTTATCTCCAAAACAGCTAAAATAGCCGTCACATAAACTGCCGTAAAACCACCTATAAAATAAGCAAGAGCCAAACCTACTAAAGCAATAAAAAAAGAGAAAGTAAAATATTTCACATTCCGCCTTTAGATTTTAAATAAATTTTCCAATTTGCTTGTATCTTTTGTTTTTTCTTTAGGTTCTTCGAGTTCTATTTTGTATTTCGTCAACATACTTGCCAAAGTAATATTCACTCCGTTTTTACCGATTGCTTTTGCTTTTTCTTCAGGATCTACTTCTACATGCGCCACACCGTTTTTTTCATCTATTCTTACATTTTTAACAATTGCCGGTGACAAAGCTCTTGCTACGAATATTTCAGGTTTTGAGGAATATTCGATTACATCGATATTTTCTCCGTTTAATTCATTGGAAATAGCATTGATTCTAACTCCGTTTTTACCGATTATCGTTCCTATCGGATCGATTTTAGGATTTAAACTACTTACGGCCACTTTCGCTCTAACTCCCGGTATTCTGGCACTTCCGTGAATTTTAATAATCCCGTCTCTAACTTCCGGAACCGCATTTTCAATCAATTTTTCAAGAAATTTAGGGCTTGTACGGCTAAGCTCAATCGTAATTCCCTTTTTATTGTCGAAATGAACGTATTTTAAAAGAGCTTTTAACACGTCTCCCACTTCAAATTTCTCACCTTTTATTCTGTTTCTTCTAGGGAGCACACCTCTAACTCCATCTAGCTCCACCCATGTATTTTCTTCACTGTCCACTTTTACTACTTCGCCGCTTACAATCGTATTCAATTTTGAAATAAGTTTTCTGTAAATTTCATTTTCCAAAAGTCTTGTAATTTCATGCTCAAACTCTCTTTGTAAAGCCATAGCACCGCTTCTTCCAAGCTTGCTTAAATCAAGTTCCGCTCTTAGCTTATCTCCGATTTGTGCTTCAGGGTCAAATTCTCTGGCTTCATCAAGATATAAATATTTTTCAGGTTCATTAAGGGCTCTGTCATCATTTACTACGGTAAAATTTTGATATATTTTAAGCCCTCCATCTTCAAGTTCCACATCTACGTCAATATCTCCGAGAACTTTTTTGGCCGTTTTGATTATAGAACGTTTAAACGCTTCTTTTACTTCATCAAAATCAAGCCCCTTTTCATTTGCCACAAGAGACAATAAATCCTGTATTTTTTCCACGCTAATCCTTTTTTAGATGTTTTTTGTCTTGTTAACTTTGTTATAATTTTACACAATTTTTTGATAAAATAATAATAAAAAGGAAATACATGAAACTAAAACTTATCGGGCCCGATAATGAAATCATCGAAAAGACATATGAAGAATTTATTAAAGAAATTAAACCAAACAGTTTTTTCTATTTCCACAGAGACACAAGTTATAAAGACCTAAAAGACTTGATTGACAAACTTGAAGAAGAAGGTTATTCCGTATATTTCAGAGAAGTTAAATACGGACTGGATGAAAGTGCCTATATGTACGAACTTCATATAATTTAAGGATAAAAATGCCAAAACTTTATATCGAAACGTTCGGATGTCAAATGAACGTTAAAGACTCCGAACACATTATCGCCGAACTAAGCGATAAATACGATACCACTTCAAATCCGCAAGAAGCGGATTTGATTATCTTAAATACCTGCTCGGTTAGAGAAAAACCGGTTCAAAAACTTTTTTCGGAACTCGGAGCTCTTCATAAAATAAATCCAAACGCAAAATTCGGAGTATGCGGCTGTACGGCAAGCCATATGGGAGAAGAGATTATAAAAAGAGCTCCTTATGTCAGTTTCGTACTTGGAGCCAGAAACGTCAGCCGGATAAAAGAAGCTCTTGAAAAAGAAAAAGCGGTTATCACAGATATAAATTATGACGATACTACATACGTATTCAAAAACGTCCGCAAAAATCCTTATAAAGATTTCGTAAACATTATGGTCGGTTGCGATAAAAAATGTACTTTTTGTATTGTTCCGAAAACCAGAGGAAGAGAAATTTCAATTCCTATGGATTTAATTTTAAAACAAATTGAAGACTTGGTGAGAGACGGGGTAAAAGAAATTACATTACTCGGACAAAACGTAAATACGTACGGAAAAAGATTTAGTGTACCTCATCCGAAAGTGAATTTTACCGATCTATTAAGAGAAGTCAGTAAAATAAACGGACTTGAGAGAATAAGATTCACCTCCCCCCATCCTCTTCACGCAGATGATAAGTTTCTAGAGGAATTCGCTACAAATCCTAAAATATGTAAACATATACATTTCCCTCTTCAAAGCGGAAGCAGTGAAATTTTAAAAGCCATGAAAAGAGGCTATACAAAAGAATGGTTTTTAAACAGATGCGAAATAATCAGACAAATTCCCGATGTAGCTATTTCTACAGATATTATCGTAGGATTTCCGGGTGAGAGCGAAAAAGATTTCAAAGAAACGATGGAAGTTGTTGAAAAAGTAAGATTTGAACAGATTTTCAGTTTCGTATATTCTCCAAGACCTCTTACGGAGGCCGCGCAATTTCCAAATCAGGTCCCAAAAGAAACGGCAAAAAAAAGGCTTTGGGAATTACAAACCCTTCATTCTCAAATATTAGATGAAATAGCCAAAAATCAGATCGGCAAGGTTTATAAAGTATTGGTAGAAGAGACAGGGATTGGCAAAAGTGATAATTTTTTCACCGTAAAACTTGACAAAGACCCCTCTTTACTTGGTAAAATAGTCGATGTAAAAATAGAAGAAGCAAATAAACATACTTTAAAAGGAAAAGCAATATAAAAAAAATAACGCTCTTTTTAGTTGGTATAATAATACTTGTGGGTATATATTTTTATTTTAATCCTTCATACCGGCTTTCGTTGGAAGCCAGGTATTATTTTGAAATTGGGAATTACGATAAAGCCTATGAACTTGCCAATCTGGCATTTAATTTAGACCCGTACAACCGGATGGCTTTTACCGTAATGACCCAAAGTAAAATTGCCAAAGAGTGGATTAACTTTATAAAAGATAGTGACAGGTATTTTAAAGAAATAGAAAAAATTGCCAATAAACCTAAAATAACACCGAGAGACAAATTAAAAATAAAAATGCTTCTTGAAATTTTAATAGGCGAATATAAAACATTGAAATCTTCTCTTCTGTTACCGGAAGAGTTAAAACAAGAAGCAAAAAAACGATACGAAAAGGTGAAAAAACTTTATGAAGAACTTTTTGGAAAAAGAAATATCTAAATTTTTAAAATTTATAAAACAGACGAATTCACCTCAAACATACAGAACATATAATAGCGTTTTAAAAGAAGCCGTTAATTTTATTGAATTAGAAGGCAATATAATCGATATTACTCCTTATAGACTTCATATAGCAAATCTGAGTAAAAAAACAGTAGCAAAAAAAGTATCGGCCCTTAGAAGTTTTTTTGATTTTCTTCAAACTGAAGGACATAAATTCAAAATTGTAGGTGATGAACACATAAAAGTACCTAAAACTCTTCCAAAACCAATAAGTCTTGAACATATAAAAGAAGCCTTAAAACAAGCGAATATGGATGAATATCTTGCTATTATGATTATTTTTTCTTTGGGACTTAGAATCAGTGAAGCACTAAATATAAAACTTTCCCACATAAAAGGAGACTGGATAGAGATTACCGGGAAAGGTAATAAAACAAGAATACTTCCCCTTCATCCGAAACTAAAAGAATTTATAAAAAAGTATCTTGAACTTAATCCTAAAAACGAATATCTATTTGAAAAAGAGGGTAAAAAAATGGATGATAATCAATTAAGATACTTAATTCAAAAAGCTTTTAAAAGAATCGGAATTCACGCAACTCCACATCAATTAAGACACTCTTTTGCCACTTATATGCTCGATAAAGGAGCAAGAATTACGGATGTAAGTGAGCTTTTAGGACATGAATTTATATCTACAACTCAAATTTATACCAAGCTCAGCAATTCGCTAAAGCTAAAAAATTATCTAAAAGCGCATCCGCTATGTTCTTAGAAAGATTTATAAAAAAACAGTTTATCTCTTTTTACTACGATGAAAATTATAAATTATTAATCGAACATGTAAAAAATAAAAAGATAATCGATTCATATGAAAAAGAATTCGAAAAAAAAGAAGATATAGAAAAATTTATAAAAGAAAAAATTAATGAAACACCTCAAACATATGTTTCATCAGTTCTTCTAACAATGAATCAAGGAGTAATGGATAACTGTTCAAAACAGAAATATCTTGAAAAAAACATAGACTATGACAATATAAAAATACTTTGTATCAATAATTCTTACTCTTTTTATGCTTCCGTTTACGATATATCGAAATTTTTAAAAGAATATAAATTTCCTATAGATTTTTTATATTCGATTTTCGCTGTTATAGACAGCTTGGCAACAGAAAGAAAAAATAGATTTTATGTACTTGTACTTCATAATTATATTGCTATTTTAGGGTATGAAAACTATAAACCTCTGTTTAGTGATTTTTTAATTCTTAATGAAAAAGATGAAACTGAAATTGAAGAAATTGAAGAAATCGACGACCTGGAAATTTTTGATGACATAGAAGATATAAATGAAAATATAGACGAAGTAAGTAACGATATAGAAGACATAGATGAAAATCTTGAAGAAAAATTAAATACTCTGACAACGGATATAGAAGTAAATATTCTAAATCATTTAAAAGAATCGCTTAAAGACTATTATGATAATTACAGCAGCGATTTTATCGAAAAAATTATAATTTTAGACACCGTCGGAATTGATATATCGGTAACAACCTTGATAGAAGATGAAATTTTGATTCCGACTGAAATACAACAGATAAATTTATTAAAATCCATTAATAGGTTGTCCATTGAAAGCGTATAGTTTTATTAAACCTAAAAAGAAACCGATTTTTAAAGAAGATACGAAATTATGGCTTATTTTTATCACTTTTTCATTAATATTATATATTTTTTTCGCTCTGTTTTTAGCACTAAAAGCTTATTTTTTTAAACAGGATTCACAAAAACTTTTAAAAGAAATAGAAAAATTAAAAAAACAAACAACGGAATTAACGCTTCAAAAAGAATTTATCTATACCCAAAAAGCAATTTATGAAGATATAATGATTAAAAATGCTCTTGTAAAACAACAAATAAAAAATCTTTTGGATTTAATACCCGATCCTATCACTCTTGAAAAATTTTACATAGATAACGATAAGCTTATTATTTACGGTATAACTCCGACAAAAGACATATATAATTTACTTATGCTGCCTCCTTTGGAATCTATTTTTGAAAAAACAACAACATATTTTTATAAACTTCCAAATGGATGGTATAAATTCAAATCAGAAAACTATATAAAGAGCGAAGATGAAAATCAAACTAAGTAAGCCTAATTTAAAAATTCCAAAAATTTATATTTATGGAATAGACGTAATTAAAAATCTCGGTTTTTTTACTCTTTATATCATAATAACACTTTTATCAATAGCTTTTATTATCGCTCCCGCTATTAAGCATTTTAAAAAGAACCAAAAACAATATTACAACATTAAAACCCAATATCTAAATGTAAAAAACAATTATGAAAACGTTTTGGAATCTTTAAATAAACTTAAAAAAGAAAATGCCAAAATAATTGCGGCTTTTAGAAGAGATTTTGATGTAAAAAATTTTAAAATGTTCGCTTCAAAATTTATGGAGATTAAAGAAATCAAAAAAGATAAGACAAAACCTTTTAAAAAAGATTTTATCAAAACAGTTTATTTTATAAAAGCGACAATAAATTCTCCAAAAGATTTTTATGATTTTATTGATGCCATAAAAAAATATAAAAACATTATAAGAGTTTATTTTCCTATAGATTTTACTAAAAAAGACAAAAAAATAAACCTCACTCTAAAAATCGAACACTATCGTCTTAAAGATAAAAAAGCACTGAAAGCCGAAGAAAAAGCCCACTGAAAATTATATCCTCCGAGTTCTCCGGTAACATCTAAAACTTCCCCTATAAAATAAAACCTTTTATCTATTTTACTTCGCATATATTCGTCAATTTCACTCGTATCTACACCCCCTTTTGTAACTTCGGCTTTTTCAAATCCAAACGTCCCTGCAGGCGCAAACTCATAAGCATTAAGCAATTTTAATTTTTCTTTTTCTTCTTTTTTCAGCTCTTTTACTTTTTTGTCTTTTATACATATTTGATTCAAAAACTCTTTTATAAACCTTTTTGGCAGAGGAAGCTGAGTTGAGATTTGTTTATGAGGATTTTTTAAAAATTCAGACACACTCTTTTGAGGAAGAAAATTAATTATTATTTTTCCCCTATCCCACCTCAAAGAAGCATTTAAAATAGCAGGTCCGGTTATACCTCTATGAGAAAAAAGAATATTATCGTGATACGTAAACCTTTCAACCCTTACCAAGGCTTTTAAAGAAATACCGCTTAATTTTTTAAACCACGCTTCGGAAGGCTGAACGGTAAATCCAACAAGAGCCGGTTTTAAATCAATAATATTATGACCTAGTTTTTTTGCTATCTCATACCCTATTGCGCTAGCCCCCAAAGTTTTAAAACTAAGACCTCCTGTTGCCACTATGATATTTTTGGCTTTAAATTCTCCTTTATCTGTAATAACGCAATTATCTTTTAAATCCAAAATTTCTGTATTAAATGAAATGTTTTTTATTTTTTTGAAATAATTTAAAAGCTCATTTGAAGAATTAAAAAAATATTGATTGGGTTTTAATTCTTTTACTTTTAAATTTCTCTTTTTAAGCCAATTTAAAAGGTCATAATTGTCAAACTTTTTAAACGTTTTTTCTATAAACTCATTATCTCCTCTGTAATTTTTAGAAGATAAAATTTTATTAGTGATATTACACTTACCGCCCCCGCTTACTTTTATCTTTTTTCCGATTTCATTATTATGTTCTATTATCAAATAATCTTTTTTTAGTAAATCCGCCAAAAAAAGCCCGCTGGCACCGGCTCCTAAAATAATAGTTTCGTACAATTTCCGCCTTTTTGATAAAATTGTATCAAAAGGAGAATAAATGAAAAAAAGAATATATTACAACGATACCGATACCGGAGGAATCGTATACCATTCAAACTATATAACTTTTTGTGAACAGGCAAGAAGCGAGCTTTTCTTTAAAAAAGGAATTTTTTTTGAAAATGAAGGATATGTCGTTAAGGAATTACAGGCAAAATATATAAAACCAGCAAAACTCGGAGATATTATCGAAATAAGAACCAAACCGAAAGAAATAAAAAAAGCTTCGATTAAATTAATTCAGGAAATCTTTTTAAAAGAAGAAAAAATTTTTGAACTCGAAATTACCCTTGTATACGTAAAAAGCGGAAAACCTTCAAAAATTCCTCAAAAACATATGGAAATTATTAATGAACTCTCGTAATAAAGGAAATTTAGCGGAAGATAGGGCATGTGAATATCTACAAAAATTAGGATATAAGATAGTTGAGAGAAACTTTTATTGTAAAGGCGGAGAAATTGATATTATCGCTTATAAAGATGAAGTTTTTCATTTTATTGAGGTAAAAAGCGGGAAAAATTTTGAACCTATTTTTAATATCACTACCTCAAAACTCAAGAAGGTTATTAAATGTAGTTATTTTTACATGAAAAAAAATATGATAAAATCCGCTTTTTGTATTGATGCTATTATTGTTAAAGATGATATAGAGTTCATTAAGAATATTACGTTATAAATAAAAAGGAGAAAGGATGAAAAAGGGGGTAGTGAAATTATAAGAGCAAAACATTAATTTAACATTAACTTTATAAAAATTTTACATAAATTTTACAAATTAATGTTCGGTTTAGGTTCGCTCAAATAGTAACCTTGAAAATAATCTACTCCCATAGCCTTCGTCATCTCAAAAACTTCTTTTGAGTGAACGAATTCAGCAACCGTTTTTTTATTGGAACTTTTGGCAAATGATATTATAGTTTTGACAATAAGTTGAGAATCTTTATCTTCGACAATATTTTTAATTAAGCTTCCGTCTATTTTTAGATAATCGATATCAAGTTTTAAAACTCTACTAAAATTCGAATATCCGCTTCCAAAATCATCAATAGCAAATCTAATTCCGTATTTTTTCATTTTTTTAATAAATTCTTTAAGAGCTTCATAATTTTCCACTTCACTCTCCAGTATTTCAAAAGTAATTCTTTTTGCTATATCTTGTTTTGTAAACTCTTTTTTTATAAAGTTTACTACATCTCTGTTTAAAACATCTTCAACGCTTAAATTAATACTCAAATTCAAATCTTTGAATTCTTTTAATTTTTCTAAAGAATATTTTAAAATTATTTGAGTAATTTTATGATACATTTTATTCTCTTTTAATATATCCAGATATTCATAAATACTTTTTATATTACTTTCGTTGATTATAACCCTACAAAGGACTTCATATTTATAAATATTTTTATCTTTATCAAAAATAGGCTGATAATACGGAATTATTCTATTGCTTTCAATTGCTTCTTTAATTTCTTTTGATTTTTTAATATTCTTTTCTATATCATTGTTAAGATTTTTCTTAAAGAACTTGATTTTTTCTTTTATATCTTTTTTTACCTGTTTTAAAGCCATATCGGCATTTTCCAAATAAGGCTCTTTGGTAGAAATTCCAGCACTTAAATTAATATTCAATGTAGTTTTGTTATATTTGAATTCCTCACCCTCAAGCATATCTATTGCCTTTTTGGCAATTTTCTCCAATTCATTGTCTTTATATTTTTTACCGTCCAATACGGCGGCAAAATCATCAGCTCCAACTCTGTATAATTCAATACTTGTATCAAAATTTTTGAAAAAATTTTTTAAATTATTTCCGACATCATTTAAAAGCTTATCACCTATTTTACTTCCGAAATAATCATTTATATTTTTGAATTTATCAATATTAAATAAAATTACCGCCGGAGTTTTAATCTTTTTTATATCCTTATTCAGTTTATATCTGTTTTTTAATCCTGTAAGGCTGTCATGTTCCAAAAGAAAATAAACGTCTCTTATTTTTTCATCAAGTCTTAAAACAACTAAAATAAGTAATCCTATAAGAGTAATAATAAAAATAATCAATATATAAGAAAGGATCTTAAAAAGTTCTAAATCCCTATTCAATGTTGTTTTAAATTTTTTAAATGCGCTTTTTAAATTTATATATGTAGAAGAGTTAATAATCTCATAAAGATATTTTCTGTATAGAGGATAATATTTGATATATATCATTAGATTTCTAATAAATGCTTTTTTATATTCATCAGGACTATTTTTAAATTTTTCCAACTCTTTTAAATCACCGATTTCTTTTAAAAAAACCAAATCTCCTGTATTTTTCGAAAGAAAAATCGAAGAGAGCACATTCATCACATATTTTATATTAGTCGAATCAAGTTTCATAAATTTCAAAGAGTTGGCGAGATAAATAAGAGAATTTTTAATAGGTAAATTATACCGCATAAATTCAAAAATTAAATCTTCTTTTCTTTCAAAAGCTTTTTTGTAATTCAAAAAATCTTTATAAGCATCTTTATAATGACTTTTAAAAAATTCATTACTTTCCAGTTCTTCAATTAACGCTCTTATCCTGTTGATTTTTTTAGAAATTTTGTCGTTATTGTAATATAAAAAAAGACTGCTGGAGAGTAAATTATAATTTAATCTATTTTCCGCATTTTCAAGTCTGTTTAAATTATACATTATGCTATAACTGTTAAAATAATATTTTTTAGCATAAAAACTAAAACTTATTATCACTCCTATAGCAATTAATCCCATAATAATTAAAAAATAAATCTTAAAAGACAGATTTTTCAATTTTTTCATCAGTTCCCTCTTAATATTTCAGGAGTTTCTCCGGTTAAAGTCTTTAAAAAAGCTTCAATATAATTGATATCGTCTTTTGGAATATCAATTCCCAGATTGTATTTCCCCATAAGATATATCGCTTTTTTTAAACTTTTAACACTACCGTTATGAAAATAAGGAGCGGTTAACGCTATATTTCTAAGTGTCGGCACTTTATAAACATATTTATCTTCTTTTCTTTTCGTTACTTCGTACCTGTCAAGTCCTCTTGGAATTTTTATATCTTTTATAAAAACTCCTAATTTTTGAAACGAGTTTCCGCCGATATTGATTCCGTTATGACATGTAATACAGCCATATGATTTAAACAAAAAATATCCTCTTTTTTCTTTTTCGCTTAAGGCATTTTTATCACCTCTTAAATATTGATCGAATCTACAATTAGGCGTAATTAAAGTTTTTTCAAATTCTTCAATGGCATCATAGACCATATCATCCGTTATATAATCTTTATTGTAAACTCTTTTAAAAAGACTTTTATATTTGGGAATAGAATTTAATCTTTTTTCAAGTGTTTTTTTATCCATATCCATCTCTTCCGGATCATGGCTTGCCATCATGGCTTGTTCTTTTAAATCTTTTGCCCTACCGTTCCAAAACTGCCAGCAGTTATAAACAGCGTTATATACAGTTGGTGAATTCATAGGTTTATCTATTCTTTCAAAAACTCCTATTGAATACTGAACACAATCCGCCCCACCGCATTGGGGTTTATGACATGAAACACAAGCGATTTTTTTATCTTTTGACAATATAGGATCAAAAAACAATATCTTACCAAGTATAGCTTTTTCTTTATTAATGTTTTTTATTTTCAAAGGAATAGGATCAATAGGTTCTTGAGCAAATAAAAAAACAAAAAACAATATAAACATTATACTTTTCAATCTTTATCCTTTATATAATTACATTTTACTCTTTTTAATTTCTCTTCAAAATTAGCACTTGGAAAATTAAGTTTACTCATACTCGCAATAGTCCCTTTTCTTATATTATCGTAAGGATGAGTATATAACTTAAATCCTAACTTATAAAGCGCACATCTAACAGGCGTCGCTACCGAATAAGTTGTAATCACTCCTTTTTTATTAAGAATTTTTTTTATATCATTAAAATATTCTATACTCCATAATTCTTTATTTACTTTTGGAGAAAAGGCGTCCTGATAAACAATATCGACATTTTTTAGAGTTTTTATATAGTCTCTCGCATTTTTTATTGATATTTCAATAAAAACATCGTCATCTTCATAATAAAAATCAGTACTTAGCTTTTCTATAATATGCTTAATTTTTTCAAACTCTTTTGGATAGTCAAAATTTTTGAGACTTCTTACAAGTTTTTCATCAAGTTCGGGAGAATATATTTTTAATTTTACGCCTTTTGGTTTATTTAAAACGCTTAAAAGTGTATTGTACCCCAGGCCATAACAGATATCGAGTATTTTAATTTCACCGCCAAAATAGTCGTTTTGTTTTGCCACTTCAAAAGCCGGGTAAATATGTTTATATAAACTCTCCGTCACGGCACCTTCACATGAATGATAACATTCTCCGTAAATTTCGTTCTTTAACGTAACCGTACCATCTCGTGTCAGCACCTCTTTCATAAATTCCCCTTATAAAATTTCCTCTATAATCAGTTGAACTTCTCTTTGATAGTAATTATTTTCATTTACAGAAAATTTAAAAGTAATTACTTCCCCAAACTCACCGTCATATCTAAAAATAACAGCAGGAAGATAAAATCCGTTTTGATGAAGAATCAGTTTATAATGATTGTCTTTTAAATTTTGAATATGTTTTACTTCCGCGGTAGCAATAAATTTAGGCTTAGGATTGGCTTCGCCATATGGCTCAAAGCTTTTAATAATATCCAATAATTCTAAATCTATTTCGCTAAAAGGAAGTTCGCCTATTACAAAATCTTCAATAAAAAAATCCTCATCTTTATATTGTAAAACTTTTTTATTTAAAGCTTCCTTAAATTTTTCAAAATTTTCTTCTTTTATTGATAATCCGCAGGCCATTTTATGCCCTCCGAAACCTTCAAGCATCTCTTCACATTCTTCAACCAAAGAAAATATGTCGATATTTCCAAGACTTCTGCCGCTTCCCTTTAGCATTCCCTCTTTTTGACTAAAAACAATCGCCGGTTTTTTATATTTATGAACAAGTCTGCTGGCTATTATCCCCACAACCCCTTCATGATACTCACCTTTTACGACAATAAATCCGTCATCTTCTTCAACTTCTATACATTGGATAATTTCTTTTTCTATCTCTTTTCTTAAATTATTAAGCCCGTCAAGTTCTAAAAAAAGCCTGAAAGCTTCTTCATCGTCTTTTGAGGTTAAAAACTCAAAAGCAACTTTTGCGTGAGCAACCCTGCCAGCTGCGTTTAATCGCGGTGCTATTTGAAAAGCAATATCTTCAGCTCCAAGCTCTTTATTGAAATATCTTTTTATCGCCCTGCTAAAAGGTTTTATAGCTTTATTTAATCTTTTAAGACCCATATTCACAAGTGTTCTATTCATATGTGTTAAGGGCATTACATCTGCTATTATGGCTATCGCCAAAATATCGAGATATTCCCTTAAATCTATTTGAAGTTTCATTTCATGTTTCAAAGCCGCACACAAATACCATGCGACTTCTGCTCCGCATATCTCTTTAAAAGGAAAATCAGGAGACGTCTTGGGATTAACTATCGCCAAAGCATTTGGCAATCTTATACCTTCTTTATCTATCAAGGGAGTATGATGGTCGGTAATTATTAAATCAATTCCTTTTTTCTTACAAATTTCAGCTGCATCAAAAGAAGTTATGCCGTTATCTACAGTTATAATCAAATCCGCTTTTATCCGTTCCAAAAGTCCCGGAGTTAAACCGTATCCGTCTTCAAATCTATCAGGTATCACCACCTCAAAATCAGCCCCGCAAAAATTTAAAAATTCGCTTATAATAGCACTGCTGCTAACCCCGTCAACATCATAATCCCCTACTATCACTATTCTTTCACCGGAGTCAATTGCTAGTTTTATTCTTTTTGAGGCTTTATTTATATCGCTTAGAAGTGAAAAATGAGGGATTGAAAGGGAGTTAATCTCCTCTATTCGTTTTGAGAGAATCTCTCTTATTTTTTCTTTTGTGAGCATTATTTGTTTTTATAAGCATTTTCTACAAAAGACATTATTACTTTATTCGGAGATTTTAATTTATTCGTAAATTCCGGATGGAACTGTACTCCGACAAACCACGGATGGTCTTTTAATTCCACAGCTTCTATAAGCCCTTCTTTACTTTTTCCGCTTACAATCATTCCGTGCTTTTCAAGATCTTTTTCATAAGTCGCGTTTACTTCATATCTGTGGCGATGTCTTTCAATAACTTTATCAGTTTTATAAGCCTCATGAAGTTTGGTATTAGGTTTAATCAAACACTCATAACCGCCAAGCCTCATAGTTCCTCCAAGAGGAGATGTATGGGTCCTTATCTGTTTTTGACCGCTGGCATCAATAAATTCATCAATCAGATAAACCACCGGCTCACTGGTATCTGGGTCGAATTCTTGAGAATTTGCGTATTTAAGCCCGAGTACGTTTCTAGCAAATTCAATTACCGCCAATTGCATACCAAGACAGATTCCAAGATAAGGTACTTTGTTCTCACGCGCATATTTAATGGCTTTCAGTTTACCCTCAACGCCTCTCTCACCAAATCCTCCGGGTACCAGAATACCGCTTATTTCACTAAACACATTTTTAATTTCTTCATCACTCATATTTTCGAGTTTTTCACTGTCAATCCATTCGATATCCACTCTCATATCAAGATGGGCTCCGCTGTGAATCAATGCTTCTATTAAAGATTTATAAGATTCTTTAAGCTGTAAATATTTACCCACAAAAGCAATTTTTACTTCTTTTTGAGGAGAAATTATTTTTTTCACCAAATAATTCCATTCGGTCATATCCGGATGAAGTTCTCCCAAATCAAGCTGTCTGGCGATAGGTTTTAAAATATCCTGATTTAAAAAGTTTAAAGGCACCTGATAAACAGTAGGAGCATCCACCGCTTCTATCACCGAATCTCTTTCCACATCACAGGAATCGGCAAGTTTTTCTTTTAAAGATTTCGGCAGAGGTTTTTCGGTTCTACATACTATCATATGAGGTGTGATTCCTATACGTCTAAGTTCCTGGACGCTGTGCTGAGTAGGTTTTGTTTTAAGTTCTCCTGCCGCCTTAATATAAGGAATAAGTGTAACATGAACGAACATTGCGTTGTTTTTACCAACCTCATGTTTAATTTGTCTAACCGCTTCTAAAAACGGAAGCCCTTCGATATCACCTACGGTCCCTCCAAGCTCAACTACTACAACATCTACATCTTCGGCAACATTTTTTATTCTTCTTTTAATTTCATCCGTAATATGAGGAATAATTTGAACCGTTTTTCCAAGATAATCTCCACGGCGCTCTTTTTCTATTACGCTTAAATATACCTGACCTGTGGTAAAATTGTTTTTCTTGCTTAAATTTTTATTTAAGAATCTCTCATAGTTACCGATATCAAGATCCGTCTCGGCTCCATCTTCCGTTACGAACACTTCCCCATGCTCAAAAGGACTCATAGTCCCTGGGTCAACATTAATATAAGGGTCTATTTTTACCATTGAAACCTTAAGTCCACTATGCTGTAAAAGTGTTGCGATTGATGCTGAGGTTATACCTTTTCCAAGGGAGCTTAAAACACCACCCGTCACAAATATAAATTTTGTCATTAATTCCCTTTTTTTTATGAAATTATATCATTTTAAAGCGTCAATTTCCTTATCAAAATAACTAGGAAGATCATCATAAGGATTTGAATCGTTTTCATCGGTTATGTAAAGATATTTACAGTGTTTTACTGAAATAATTTCTCTCATCTGCTCTTCAGTGGCGTTATAAACAATAATCGAACTTTTATCGGCATAAATATTACATGATTCATTAGGCAATTTTTTAGCTTCTCCTTCATATACAACGATATTGTCGGCTATTTTAAAATAAGCGCTTATCGGCATTGTCCCGGGATTTAAAACCACAAAAAAGTCCCCTTTTGATTTAATATAATCATATAAATCTTTATAATAATCAAGTTTATCGGCTCCCGTTGCCGTCTCATCTATAAAAAAACCTTCGATTTGCGGATAAAGCTCAAACCACGTATCGATATCGTCTTTTACCAAATCTATATCCCTGTCTCCCCATTTAGTATACACATATCCGATAGGACGTTTATCATAAGCCACTAAATCACTTATAAATTTTTCATATTTTTCGTCTTTTAAACTCCCTGGACCGTTTGCGGGATTTACTATCACCATTTCGTCAATTGAAGCATTCACAACCTTGTCCCAAAGACTCTGATTATAAAAATAAGCGGGAATAATAAGACCTCTTTCTTCTTTTTCCACAACACTAATCCCACAACCTATTAAAAAAAACATAAATAGAATATAAATTATTTTTTTCAATTCCCTCTCCTTTTTTACAATTATAATAAATTTTGAGATGTAAAAATTTTTTGATATAATTTTACCTCAAAAATTAAAAGAAAGGTGGTGAGAGCAGTGCCAGGAATCGTAGTACATCCAGGAGAAGATTTCGAATCTGCTTACAGAAAGTTCAAAAGACAAGTTGACAGAAACTTAATCGTAGTTGAAGTTAGAAAAAGAAGATTTTACGAGCCGCCGAGTGAAAGACGTAAAAAAGAGAAAATCGCTACTCGTAAGAAAATCCTTAGAAAACTTTGGATGCTTAGAAGATACGAAAGCAGATTATAATCTGCTTCCTCTTCTTTTCGTTTTTTAAAAACCTATTCACAGACTCCAAATATTAACCTTAACATTTTTTAAATTCTACTCTTGGCATTATTTTTAAATCTTTATAATCGCTAAACATTTTCTTATTATACATCTCAACAGCGGCTCTTGCTATCATTGCGGCATTATCGCTTGTATATTTCATCTCCGGATAAAAAAGCTTAAATCCGAATTCATTTGATAATTTTTCAAATTCATCTCTTAAAGCAAGATTCGCACTCGCCCCTCCCACTATTGCAAAGTTTTTAGGTTTATATTTTTTTATGGCTCTTTTAGACATAAAAACCAGATGTTCTATCGCTTTTTTTTGAAAAGAAGCGGCTATGTCTTCTTTTTTGTATTTGCCTTCTTCAATAGCAAGTCTTACGGCGTTTTTAATGCCTGAATAACTAAACTTGATATCCGAAGAATTTTTAAGAGGCAAAGGTAATTTTACAATATCCTGTCCTTTTTGCGCCAGTTTTTCAATAACAGGACCACCCGGATATCCGAGCCCCAGCATTTTAGCCACTTTATCAAAGCTTTCCCCAAAACTGTCATCAAGAGTAGTTGCTATTTCACATACGTCGTTTATGCCGTTGAAGTTAAGTATTTTCGTATGACCGCCGCTTACCAAAAGCACCATCATCGGTTTTATCTCTTCTTTCCCGATAAAAAGCGAATAGATATGACCTATTAAATGATTTACTCCTATAAGCGGAATATTTAAAGAAATACTAAGAGCCTTTGCCATCATAACCCCTTCTTGAAGCGTGACACTAAGCCCCGGCGCATTAGTCACGGCTACGGCTTTAAGATGCGGGAAAAATTCTTTTGTTTCACTTAAAATTTTAGGAAGTGCCTCTGCGTGAAGACGACTGGCAAGCTCAGGGACCACACCCCCGTATTTGCTGTGTTCAAGTTCTTGGGATATTTTTTTGTGAAAGAGCAGTTTTTTGGTTTTAATCTCCATAACGCCTATAGAAGTGTCATCGCAACTACTCTCAATAGCCAGAATCATATATTTTTCCTTTTTTAAACGAATTTTAACATTAAATTATTATATAATTAAAGAATAATACCCTAAGGAGAATACAATGAAAGTTTTATTAGTGGAAGATGATAAAAAACTTGCTAAAATTATTGAAGAGGGACTGAAAAAACAAAATTTCAGGGTAGACGTAGCATATGACGGGGAAGAGGGATTATATCTTGCTAAAAACAATCAATATGATGTTATGATAATAGACTGGATGCTCCCTAAAATCAGTGGAATTGAGCTTATTAAAAAACTAAGAGAAGAAAACATTCACACTCCGGCTCTTATATTAACGGCAAAAAGCGATATCGACGATAAAGTGGAAGGATTAAGCGTAGCGGACGATTACCTTACAAAGCCTTTTGATTTTGACGAGCTTATAGCAAGATTAAAAGCGCTTTTCAGAAGAAGTAAAAAACTCCCGGAAAATATTATAAGAGTAGGTGATTTGGAAATGAATCTAGACACCAAAGAAGTAAAAAGGGCCGGAAAACCGATCGAACTTATGGCAAAGCAGTTTGAACTTTTAAAACTTCTTATGATAAACAAAAACAAAATAGTTACCCCTGAGATGATAGAGCAGAATTTATGGGAAATGAACGAAGAGAGACACTCAAACGTAATTACCGCTCATATCTCTTATATCAGAAAAAAGGTCGATAAAGGATTTGACAAAAAGCTTATTAAAACCATCAGAGGAATGGGATACAAAATAAGCGATGAATAATTACAGAAACGAACTTTTTTATAAATACGCTTTTGTATTATTTTTTATTATCGCCTTTTTCGAAGGCGCATTAATGTTTTCTCTTATTAAATCTTTTGATATTCATCTAAAAGACAAGTTAGAATTGATAGCTTCGCAAATAAACCCGGAAAAACTTATCCATAATAAAGATGAAATACTGAAATTACAGCAAAAATATAAAATTTTTCCCCTTTATATTCAATTTATTAAAATAAACGGTAAAAAAGCCCCGCAAGAGTATAAAGAAGGTTTCAAAACGGATAAGCTAAAAGCTTTTTTAAGGAATGAAAAAGTTTTGACATATACCGTCAAAAAAGGCGATTATATCGTCAAAATTTCAACTCTTTATTCAACAAACGACGATAAAATTACTATAATAAAATTTATTTCGATAGTAATTTCTTTTATAATTTACCTTATATCTTTACTGGTGGGATATAAATTTATCGACACTATAGCCAACCAGATAGATTTGACATTTAAAAAACTTAAAAACTTCAATTCAAACGTGTCGCATGAGCTTAAAACTCCTCTTACCATTATGAAAAGCGAAATTGAACTTGCTTTAATGAATAAAGAAAAAGACTGCGAAAGAATATTAAAAGACATTTTAGAAGAAATAAATTACATAAGTGATATTACCGACAAATTACTATTTTTAACTAAAAACTATTCAAAAAACAAAAAATTTGAAGTAGTTGATTTAGAAGAGATTATTTTGGAACTATATGAAAAATATGGAAATAAAATTGAATTCACATTTGATTTTGGAGATGACGAATATGAAATTATGGGAGATAAAACCCTTTTAAAAATTGCCCTGAGTAATATAATCGAAAATTCCATTAAATACGGAGCCAATAAAATAAATTTTGTGCTTGATAAATTTAAAAACAGGATTATTTTAAGAATCATAGATAATGGAATCGGAATTCCAAAAGAAAAACTGCCTTTTATTTTCGATGAGTTTTACAGAGTGGACGAATCGCACAATAAAGAAATTAAAGGATTCGGACTGGGACTTAGTATCGTAAAAAACATATTAAATCTTCACAAAGCAAAAGTCAACGTAAAAAGCGAAGGAGGAGTTGAGTTTATTATTGAATTTCCGGCAGTAAATCAAAAAAATTTGAAGAACGCTTAATACATCTTTCATAAGTACATATCTCGAAATCCTCTCCTTTTCTAAATAAAATATACGGATAAATTGTCTCTACTTCAAATCTTGGCTCTTTTGCGGTGATTACAAACGCCTTTTTGCTTTTTAAATATGCTTTTGTAATACTCGGATAATATAAAGGATAATGATTGATATAGTAGCCTCCCTTTTTTATTATAAAATCCGCTTCCTTTTTTAATCCCAAATCAAAATTTAAAAGCGCCAAATCCAAGAAATC
>Ga0256837_1000412_pt1 | contig 36806 bp, 34 predicted proteins | sample 4562384metaG_FD_185976 | JGI IMG/M metagenome (GOLD analysis project Ga0256837, IMG submission 185976) | Hydrothermal vent microbial communities from Guaymas Basin, Mexico - 4561-384 | ecosystem: Environmental > Aquatic > Marine > Hydrothermal vents | place: Mexico: Guaymas Basin | collected... | reverse complement strand
TCTAAACTCAGAAGCATTATCTACACAAATAAAAAGTTAAATGGTAACTTTGAAACTCTAAGAACTTTAATAGGTGGACAGAGTGTAAGTTTAAATAATCTTGTACAAGACTTCTCAGCATTAAATCTTGAAGAGGAGAATAACTTTAAATCTTTAATGTTTTATTTAGGGCTTGTAACTATAAAAGATAAAACATTTAAACTCAACCTTCAAATACCAAATGAAACAGTAAAAAGGATAGATATAGACTTTTTAAAAGATACTCTTACAATGGAAAAAGTATTTAAACTAAGAGTATCTCACCTTGAAGATCACTTTGAGAAGTTTGCTTTGGAGGGGAAACTAGATATATTTGAATTTTTAGCAAAACAAATAGAGCTTAATTCAAGCATTAGAGATTATATATACAAAGAGCAACATATAAAAGCTATGTATATAGCTTACCTTTCACTAGTTCCATACTACATAATAAAAAGTGAAGCAGAACTACAAAAAGGGTTTGTAGATATACTGATAAAACCATTTAATAATGAGTATATAAAATACTTTGGACTTTTAGAGTTTAAATATATAAAAAGAGAAGAAAAACCAACCAAAGCAAAAATAGAACAACTCAAAAATGAAGCAATCGAGCAACTTAACAAATACCAAAATGATGAACTAGTAACGCAGTACATAAAAAAAGGATTAACCCTTAAAAAGGTGGTGCTTGTGTTTCATGGGTGGGAGTTGGTGAAATTAGAGAGTATCTAAAGCTCCAACCACTTAACCGCAACCCTACGTAAATTTTCAGGATTCTCAGAAGCAAAAAATTTCATTTGTGGCAATGGGAACTTTTGCGTAAAGTTAAAATGTTTCTCTAAGTACTCCACTATCGCCTCTCCAGAGTGGATTAACAAAGTGTCTTCTCCAAAGTAGTTTGCAAGTGCAGAAGATATAAGAGGAAAATGGGTACATCCTAAAATGAGTGCTTCAGGTTTTGTAAGGTTTGTAAAGTAGTGTTTAAAAGTTGCTTCTAAAATCTCCCCTTCATAAATTTCCTCTTCAACTAAAGGAACAAAAAGGGGTGTTGCTTTTGGTGTGAGGTTTAAAAATCCCAAATCTTTTAAACCAATTTCATACGCTTGTGAGTTAATTGTAGCTTTTGTTCCAAGAATTAAAATACTAGCATTTTTTTTCTCTTTTAAAGCATTTGATGTTGCTAAAACTCCAGCTTCTACAACACCAACAACACTACATGAAGCGTTTTGACGCATCTCATCAAGTGCATAAGCACTTACAGTATTACATGCTACTATTATTAAATCTAAATCAAAATTTTTAAAAAACTCAACCGCCTCTAAAGCGTAGCGAATAATTGTATTTTTATCTTTTATTCCATAAGGAACTCTAGCAGTATCACCATAGTAGATAATCTCTTCAAAAAGTTGGTGTTGTAGTAAAGACTTAACAACACTAAGTCCACCTATTCCACTATCAAAAACACCAACTTTCACTATCTATTTATCCGTGTTCATACTTTCTAAAAACTCTGCATTTGTATCTTTTTTACCCATAATATTATAGATAAATTTCAGAGCTTCTACTTCATTTTCTTGTTTATGAAGCATTTGACGTAGAATAAAAACTTTTTGTAAAACTTCTGGACCAATTAAAAGTTCATCTTTACGTGTACCAGATTTTAAAATATCAATCGCAGGGAAAATTCTACGCTCTGCTATTTTTCTATCTAAAACAACTTCAGAGTTTCCAGTTCCTTTAAACTCCTCAAAAATTACTTCATCCATACGACTTCCAGTCTCTACAAGAGCTGTAGCAATAATAGTTAAGCTTCCACCATTTTCAATATTACGTGCAGCACCAAAGAAACGTTTTGGTTTATGAAGTGCATTGGCATCAACACCGCCTGAGAGTACTTTACCACTTGAAGGTGTTACAGTATTGTATGCACGAGCAAGACGTGTAATAGAATCAAGTAGTATCACAATATCATGCCCTAGCTCAACACGACGTTTTGCTTTTTCTATAACCATCTCTGCTACTTTTACATGGTTTTTAGCAGGCATATCAAAAGTTGAACTATACACTTCCCCTTTTACGCTACGCTCCATATCTGTAACCTCTTCTGGACGCTCATCTACAAGTAAAACCATCAAATCTATCTCTGGATTATTGGTTGTAATACCATGTGCAATCTCTTTTAAAAGCTCTGTTTTACCACTTCTTGGTGGTGCAACAATAAGTCCACGCTGCCCCTTACCAATAGGAGCAAAAAGATCCATCATTCTCCCTGTAATACCATTTGGTTTATACTCAAGCTTAATCTGCTCTGTTGCATATAGTGGTGTAAGGTTTTCAAAAAGTGGACGCTTTTTACTCTCTTCTGGCGGAAGTCCATTTACCGCTTCGATTTTAATAAGTGCATAATAACGCTCTTGATCTTTTGGAGGGCGAACTTGTCCTGTTACTACATCTCCATTTCTAAGTGCAAAACGGCGAATTTGTGTATTTGAAACATACGCATCATTAATAGACTCATTAAAACTTTTATCAATCGAGCGGATAAAACCATAGCCATCTTGCATAATCTCTAAAATACCACTAAAGAGGATAAACCCTCCCTGCGCAGTTTGCGCTTTTAAAATTTCAAAAATTACATCTTGACGTTTTAGTTCATTTGGATGCTCAACACCAAGCTCTGTAGCCATTGCTACTAGCTCTTCAATACTCTTTGTACGAAGTTCATCTATACTATTTGCATTTGCTGGTGTATGGGAACGTTGTTTAGAATTTTTTGTGTTGTTAGATTTTGTAGTCTTACGAGGTTTTGAAGAATTGTTTTCACTCATATATTAACTGCCTTAAATAGATTTGGGATTGTAAAATGGGAAGGAATTTGTATTTTCATCTGTATAACTTTTTCATTACAAGTGCAATTTTACACTATATTGTGAAATAAAGTCAAGCTTCCTAAAAACTTCTAGTAAAATATCCTTACCTCAATAGGTGTTTTATCTAAAAGATGATCTGCATTTTTTCTATTTTGAGAGTATGCAGATGTCTCTATGCGACTCGCATCTATCCCCTCTATAATCAAGGCTTCTTTAATTGCATTTGCTCTTTTTTTTGCTAAATCTAATGCTCTATCATTCACAGCATAAGCAATAATCTGCGTATCGTAACGGGGATATTTTTTCAAAAAGTCACTAAAGCGTAAAATCTCACTAAAAGAGTTATAAGTGAGTCTGGTAGATTTTGGTTTAAAAGTTACTTTGAGCATCTTTTTAGCAACTTTTTTTATCTCACATCCATTTTTATCCACTTTAGCACGTAATGGTGTATTTTTACAAACATCTTTGTAATCATAAACACCATCTCCATCACTATCTAATGGACAACCATTTTCATCAACTGTTGCACCAAGTGGTGTATTTGGACACATATCTTTACGATCATAAACACCATCTTCATCTTTATCGAGGTTTTGTTTACGTTGAAACATTTTTGTTTCTATTAATGTCGCTTGTGGATCTACCTTTTTTTGACTGTGTTGATATGTACTATCCATGCTCTGTGTTAGCTCTTGAGTCTCTTGTGGTTCAATAACTTTATAAGCCCTAGAAACTCTTTTAGTGTAAGACTCTTCCACAGGTTCTTCTATATCGTAAATATCATCATATTCACTCTCTATCTCTACAGGTTGAGGCTCAATAGTTTCATATTTTTTCTCTTTTTTTTTCGAGCTTGGGAGTAAAGAACCCCACAAAGATGAAGAGCTCTCCTCATCTATCTCTAAGGTGTCTGTATCTTCCTCTTTTTTAGTTACTATAGGCTCTGTTGTTATCTCATAACCAGCAAACTCTTCTGGTTCTTCAACTGGTGTAGCATGTTCTACATAGTCATTTGGAGTATCACCATATAAAAGATCTAAAGTATCATCCTCTTGTGCAGATCCACCATCATCATAAAAATCGTGTTGGATAATTTCTCTTTCGTGGTTATCTATCACACTTTGTTGTCGTGTTTTTTCTTTATGAGAAAAAGCTGTGTCAGAAACTGGTTCCTCAAAAGTGGCATCATCCTCCTCATAAGAGCTTTGAAGATCATCACTACCATGAGAGACTATTGTATGTTCAGAGATTGGTTTTTCATACTCTTTTGAATCATAATCATCATACCCACTAAGAGTAGTAGTAACCAAACAAGACAAACAAACCACTAAAACCTTATGCATCTACTTCCTTACAAACTTTATCTCTAAACGGCGATTTTTCTCACGCCCTTGTTTTGTTGCATTATCTGCTATAGGATTTGCAAAACCTTTTCCATCAGTAGTTATTCTAAAGGAGAAAACTCCACGTTTTACAAGTTCCTCTTTTAAACGTTTTGCACGTTTTTTTGAAAGTTTAATATTATACCATTTATTACTTCTTTTTGTTCTACTACCATAACCAATAATTTTTACATTTAACTCAGGATTTCTGTTTAAAAATGCAGCAAGTTCTGCTATTTTATTCTCTATCTCTTTTGGTAATTGTTTTTTACTATTTTCAAATTTACTAGGTATTGTTAAAACAAACGATGTTGCACACCCATTTTTATCTAGTTCATATCCAGAAGGAACATTCACACAACTCACATCAGAAAGATCATCATCTTCAAATAAGCCATTATCAAAACCATCCCCTATCATACGATGATTTTGAATCATATTTTCTTGAATAAAACTATTTTTTAAATACTCCTCACTAACTGCAGCAACCTCTTTTTTAGGCTTTTTGTAAACTCTTTTTTTCTGTTTTTTTACAACTTTTTTATGTACTTTGCTTTTATGTTTTACTACTCTTTTTTTCTTCTTAGGTTTTTGTTTTTTTATCTTTGGAGACACCCTCTCTAAAAGGTTTATATTTTCATCAAAATCCCCAATTTTAGAACATCCAAAATATTCAACCCCTTTAAATGCTAAAGAGTTATCACATAAATCTTTTACATCAGCTACACCATCTCTATCTCTATCTTTTGGTAAATACTCTTTATCTAAAATCTCTCTTGGTACAATATCTTTACGTAAATTTACTTTACTCATTAATAAACGAGTATCCCCAACAACACTTTTAACCAAAAGCCCCATACCATCTAAAATTTTATATTTTGCAAATAAAAGCTCATACTTAGCAGAGACTAAATCATATTCCACTTCATAAGAATCTTTATTAAAATTTAACTTATCTTCCATATTTGTAAGTAGATGAGCCTCTTGTTGTAAAAAAGTTCTATAGTTGTGTAATTTTTTCTCTTTATATTGTGCAGATTTATACTCTTGCCACGCTTTATCTAATGCAAAAAGAATTTCACGTTTTTTTTGATTTGCCCTTTGTGTAGCCCCTACTATAACACTTACTTGCTTTTGCACTTTGGCATCGGTTTTAAACCCTTCAAAAAGATTATAGTGCAAATATACCCCAGCTATAAATCTATCATCTGGTTGCTCATAGAGATTTCTTTGTGTCATATCTTGGTAGTTTTGTTGAATTTTTAAGTCAATCTTTGGATAGTAAGAACTCTTAAAAACCTCTTTTTCTAAACGTAAAGCTTTTACATGAAACTCTAATGCTAAAAGTTCAGGGTTGTGTCTTAGTGCATAAAGTTGTGCAGATTCTAAAACTTTTGGAACAGCAAGATTAAAATTAGGTTTTTTAAATCTTTTAAATTGAGGAAGCCTACCAACCAAAGCTCTGTAGTGAAACTTTGCATCTCTAACTTTTTGTAAGTTTTTAGCAACAATAAGTTTTATTTTTTCTATACTAAGTTGTAATTTTATCTTTTGAAGTTGAGAAAGATTTTGTTGATAAAGTAACTTTTTTTGCTGTGTTAAATAGTGCATAGAAGTTTTTAGTAATTCTGTTACATAAAAAAGTTCCGTATAGGTCTTGATCACTTCAAATGCTACACTATGGAGTGTTGTAACATAGTTATATGCCTTAAAAAAACTCTCCATCTTTGCAAAATCATACTTTGTTTCACTCCCAAAACCCTCAAAAAGATTTTGCGTTAAAGTTAAAGAAGCTTTATATGTGTTATAACTATTTTCTAAGGCAATTCTACCTAGATTTTGTGTACCATCTAATTGATTAAGTGAATTGTTTATCGAATAGGATAGTTCAAGGTCTAACTTTGGAAGATAGTTAGAACCTGCACTATTTTGAGTTTGTTGAGAAGCTCTAAATTCGCTCAATTTTTCTAAAATACGTGGATTTGTTTGGATAGTCTCAAGTGTAATCCCCCGCAATGTTTGTGCAAAAGTATCACTATAAAACAGTAATAAACAAAGTGCTACAAGAAGCTTTAGTTGGGGTTTTTTCATAAAAAAATTATATCCAATTTTTTATAAAGCTATGCTTCCTCTATCCAAGCCTTTGTTTTTAAAACTCTACCATCATCAAAATATTTTAGTTTTAAACCATCTATACATTTACCCTCGTCAAACTCCATAACCACAATTTGTAAAATTGCTTTACATTTTTTAGGAATATCGTAATGCCCTTTTGTTGCAGTTAAAAATTGATTTATTGGTACTTTTTTATCCATCCCAATCACATTATCACGACACCCAGTTAGTCCAATATCTGTTAAGTAAAGTGTACCATTTACAATTTGTAAATCATCAGTTGAGACATGTGTATGTGTCCCAATAATACCACTTACCTCTTGCTCTAACATCATCAACAGTGCTCTTTTTTCACTTGTTGCTTCTGCATGGAAATCGATAAAAATATTTTTTATTCCCTCTTTACGTAAAGCCTCAACACTCTGCTTTGCACAATGAAATACATTTTGTGTATATTGTGGCATAGAGTAGTGCCCCATTAGGTTTATAACAGCTAGTTTTTCCCCTGAAACTTCATACACCTTTACACCAGTTCCAGGAACTTCTTCTAAATAATTATGTGGTCTTAAAAGTTCATACTTATCAAAAAGGGGTAAAATATCTTTTTTATCCCATGTATGATTTCCACCTGTCATAACATCTATTCCATAACTAAAAAGCTCTTGAGCATTTTTTTGTGTCAATCCAAAACCGTGTGAAGCATTTTCATAATTTGCCACTACAAAATCTACACCATACTCTTTTTTAATTGCACCAAGATATTTTTGAATTATCTTTCTTCCTGGTTGCCCTACAATATCACCAATAAATGCTATTTTCATCTTCTTTTCTATCTTTTTTCAATAATTTTTCGCAATTATACCTAAGTTAATATTTTTTTATATGCAAGAACTTATCTTTATTTAGATACAATACGAAACTTAAAGGGGAAGATGCTAGTGAGTGGCACTTGTATCATCTCCTTAGTGAAACATTTTAAGGATATAGATGCAAGAAAACGCACAAAACAATACACAAACAGAGCAAACAGAGGAAAAAGTTTTAACTTTTGAAGAATTAGGACTTAAAAAAGAGGTTTTAAAAGCGATTAAAGAAGCAGGTTTTACAAACCCTAGCCCAATCCAAGCACAAGCAATCCCATTTATTTTAGCGGGTCGTGATGTTATTGGTCAGGCTCACACTGGTACTGGTAAAACTGCAGCTTTTGGTCTTCCAGCAATCTCAAATATGAAGTTAAACTCTGGTGTAGAAGTTTTAGTAATCACTCCAACACGTGAACTCGCAACACAAGTTAGTGACGAGCTTTACAAATATGGTAGAAATTTAGGTATTAGAACAGTTACTATTTTTGGTGGTACTTCATACAAACGTCAAATCGATTTAGTACAAAGAGGAGCAAACATTATCGTTGCAACTCCAGGACGTATGTTAGATATTCTCAAAAAAGATATGCTTAAGGGGTTTGCACCTCGTATGGTTATCTTAGATGAAGCAGATGAGATGCTAGATATGGGATTTTTAGATGATATTAATGATATCTTCTCATACCTACCAAAAGAGCGTCAAACACTTCTTTTCTCTGCTACAATGCCACAGCCAATTAAAGTATTAGCAAAGAAAATTTTACATAACCCTGAGTTTGTTTCTATCACTAAAGGTGAAACAACAAACACAGATATTGAGCAACTTTACTATGTAATTGATGAGCATGAAAGAGATGACGCAATTATCCGTTTAATGGATAGTGAAGATACTAAAAAATCTGTTGTATTTTGTAGAACAAAATCTGAAGTAGATAGACTAAGTAACGTTCTTTCAAATGCTGGTTATTTAGCAAATGGTCTTCATGGAGATATGGAGCAACGTCAACGTGAAAATGTTATTAAAGGGTTTAAAAACAACTCTGTAAAAGTGCTTGTTGCAACAGATGTTGCTGCACGTGGTATTCACGTAAATAACATCTCTCACGTATTTAACTACCATATTCCATTTGATCCAGAATCTTATGTACACCGTATTGGTAGAACAGGTCGTGCTGGTACAAAAGGCAAAGCCATAACACTTTTAACACCACTTGAGTTTAAAGAGCTTCAAAAAATCAAACAAAAAGTTGGAACTTCAATGGGTCATGCCTTTGTTCCAAGTAAAAACGATTTAAGAGAATCTACTCTAAACCAAATGGTACAAGCAATTGAAAATCAAAAGATTTACGATGAAGCACATAAAGTTTTAGATAAACTCAAAGAGGATATTGATGAAGAAACTATTATGTTTAAACTCATCTCTATGATTTTAGATAAACAAGATATCAAAGGACCAAATAATATTGGTATCCCAGCTGATAAACTTCAAGCTATTTTAGAAAGAGCTGGCCGTAGAAACAATGACAGAAACCGTAGAGGTGGACGTAGAAACTACCGCGGTGGGAACAGAAACTCTAACCACAGAAGTGGTGGTGGAAATAGAGATAGAAACCGTTCATCTCGCAATAGAAACCGCTAAAACTTTACACCAATAAAGAGAGAATCTTTCTCTCTTTAACCTTTTTAAGGAACTTCCATTATGCAATCAAATATTATTTACCAAAATGAACTTATTTTTATAGAAAAAGAACCTAGTCAAATTCCATGGGTTAAAATTTTCACGCAAAAAGAGTACAAAGAGTTAGCAGATCTTCCAAAAGAGCTTAGAAGCTATTTGTGGGATGTTTATGATGTTGTAGAGAAGCAGATGCAAAACTACTACAATCCTACAAAAATCAATATGGCATCTTTTGGAAATATGCTTCCTCGCGTTCATATCCATGTAATGGCAAGATTTGAAAATGACAACTATTTTCCAGAACCTATGTGGGGAAAACAACAAAGAGATACTACTTTAGAATTAGCAGATGAAAAAATGTTTTTTGAATTATTAAGAAAAAAGTTAGAAGAGATTTAAAACTTATCCAACAACAAAATGTTGGATAAGAAAAAGAATTATTTTAGAGGAGAAAAAGGAACGAGTGCACTTCCCCACGTAAGTCCACCACCAAAAGCATCTAAAAGAAGCAGTTGCCCTTTTTTAAGTTTACCTTCCTCATAAATATCGTTAATAGCCATAGGGATAGAAGCACCAGAAGTATTACCATATTTTGCAACAGTAACCACAACTTGATCCTCTTTCATTTTTAAAGCATCACCAACCGCTTTAATAATACGGAAATTTGCTTGGTGTGGTACAAAGTGATCAATTTGCTCTGTTTTAATATTGTTTGCTTCTAAGATATCTTTTACATCTTTTGTTAAAGTACGAACAGCAACTTTAAAAGTTTCGTTCCCTTTCATTTGCATATAAACCCCAGCAGCTTCACTCTCAAGTGCATCATGAGGTGAACCAGTACCACCATTTGGTGTCATAAGTAAATCTGCATATGTTCCATCTGCAGCAGTGTGAACATCAATAATTGCTTCCTCTTTATTTTCAGTTGCACTAATTACAGCTGCACCTGCACCATCACCAAATAAAATACAAGTTCCACGATCAGTATAATCTGTAATAGCTGAGAGTTTCTCTGCACCAACAATTAAAACATTTTTCTTCATACCAGATTCAATAAATGCTTTTGCAATAGAGAGAATATAAACAAATCCAGTACAAGCTGCTGAGATATCAAATGCAGTAACAGAGTTTAATTCAAGTTTTTTTGCAATCATTGTAGCAGTTGAAGGCATATTAAAATAATCTGGAGAGATTGTTGCACACACAACCATATCTATATCTTCTTTAGCAATACCACTACGCTCAATCGCAAGCTTTGCAGCACTTACACCCATATCGCTTGTAAATTCATCTTTATCTGCGATATGACGCTCTTTAATACCAGTACGTTTAGTAATCCACTCATCTGATGTATCTACCATCTTTGTAAGATCATCATTTGTTAAAATATTTTTAGGAGCATAAGCACCAATTGAACGAAGCGCTGCATAAGCCATCTATTTTTCCTTTAACTCTTTATAACTTTGGAGTTTTTCTAAAATATGTTCGTTTACGTTTGTATCAACATAACTAATAGCCTGATAAATCGCATTCTCAATTGCACGAGCATTACTTTTACCATGACTTACAATTACACACCCTTTAATACCAATAAGTGGTGCACCACCAACCTCTGCATAGTCTATCTCTTTTTTAAGAAGTTTAAAAACTTTACGCATCAAAAGAGCACCCGTAATTGCGATAGGTGATTTTTTAATATAATCTTTTATGAGATAACTAATAGTTGAAGCAACACCCTCACTTGTTTTAAGAACAAGATTTCCAACAAAACCATCACATGTAATTACATCACAAGAACCATTGAAGATATCTCCACCTTCAACATTTCCTATAAAACCATCATACCCTTGAAGCATTTTATGCGCTGCTTTTGTAACCTCATTCCCTTTAGAGTCCTCTTCACCATTAGCTAAAAGACCTATGCGAGGGTTTTGCACACCCATAACATACTGTGAATAACATCCACCCATAATAGCAAATTGCACTAAATGCTCAGGTTTAGAATCAACATTTGCTCCAACATCTAAAATAACAGAACGTCTATTTCCAACCGTTGGCATGAAAGTAATAAGTGCAGGACGAGCAACACCTTTTAAACGACCAAGTCTAAGTGTTGCAAGAGTCATTGTAGCACCACTATGACCAGCAGAAACCACACCATCTGCCTCACCGTTTTTTACAAGTTCTATAGCCTTATAAATACTACTCTCTTTACGCTTTACTGCGTCTGTTGCAGCATCACTCATAGAGATTACATCATCACTCTCTACAATTAAAATCTTATCTCTATAACGCTTTGGTAACAGAGGTAAAATTTCCGATTTTTTTCCAACTAAAATAGGCTCGAAAGTTTTATTTTTAAGAGCAGTAATACAACCATTTATAATAGGTTCGGGACCAAAGTCCCCACCCATTGCATCAATAGCAATTTTTACCATAATGACTTATTTATACTCACCAGTTGTAGGGTTCATATAGTGTGGTAATCTGTAAGTTCCATCTTTATCTTTAACTGGACGAGCTAAAGAAATTTTGTAGTGAGTTCTACGTTTTGCTGAACGTGAGTGAGATACTCTTCTCTTAGGTACTGCCATATCTATTTCCTTTGTTGTATTTTTTTATTGTGTGAACTAAAAAGTTAGTTCATCAACATCATTATTTTTGCAACTATCACATTTATGATAATCGCTTTTGATTAGTTCAATCTCTGAAGCTAAAAGCTCTTCTAAATCGACAAAGCCATCAAAAGACTCAACAACATCAAGTTCATCCTCATCGCCATCATAGATGCCATCTGAAAGAAAAAACTCTACATTTTCATCGACTTTTAGAGGAAAAGGTTGTGCACAAGTGTCACAATCCTTCTCCAAAACACCACTCAAACTAGCTTTGAGTAAAACTAACTTGCCAGAATGATACTCTAAATAACCTTTGAAAATTATTTCACTACTTTGTAGTTCAAAGTCTAGTGGTGTTTTTGTTATTTTTCTAAATGCAACTTTCAAACAAAATCTTTGCTAATTAAGCAATTTCTCTTTCAGCAAAGAAGAATGCAATTTCAATTGCTGCATTTTCTAAAGAGTCACTTCCGTGAACTGCATTTGCATCGATATTTTCAGCAAAATCTGCACGAATTGTACCAGGAGCTGCTTCTTTAGGGTTAGTAGCACCCATTAATTCACGGTTTTTAGCCATAGCATTTTCACCTTCTAGTACAGTTACAACAACTGGACCGCTAATCATAAAATCTACTAGGTCATTAAAGAAAGGTCTATCAGCGTGAACTGCGTAAAATTTCTCTGCATCTTCACGAGAAAGTTGAATCTTTTTTGTAGCAGCGATTCTAAGTCCATTGCTCTCAAAACGATCTAAAATTTTTCCAATAACACCTTTAGCAACTGCATCTGGCTTAATAATTGATAGTGTACGTTCCATCGTAACTCCTGTTAAACTGTAAAATTGAAATGGAAGTATAGCAAAAAAAAGATTGATTCTATATAAAATGAAGTGAAAAGGGGTGAATTTTTATGGGCAAGTGCCCATAAAAGGAGAAAGTTACTACTCTACAACTGGCTCGTGATTAGCACGTTGCTCATCAGTAATATCTTCTCTATGCTCTGGAGAAGCACCAATAGCATCCCAAGTGATACAACCCTCAGTTGGACATGCAGTAGCACAAGCTGGCTCATCGTGGTGACCAACACACTCTACACATTTTTCAGCTTGAACAAAATAGATGTCCTCACCTGTTGGATTATCATCCTCATCTAAAATTGCTTCAGTTGGACATTCGTCAATACAAGCACCACAGTTAATACATGTGTCATTAATAATTACTGCCATTTAAGTCTCCTAAATATTTATAGAGGTAACTATACACCCAAGAGTTTTAAATAAAGCTAAAAAAAAGCATATTTAAAATTTTTTGTGCTAAATAGTTACACTTTTAAAATTATACACTAAAGAGATAAATATTGTTTAATCTCTTCTACTTTATCTGTTTTTTCCCATGTAAAACTATCTTCCGTACGACCAAAATGACCATACGCAGCAGTTTTTCTATAGATTGGGCGAAGTAGATCAAGTGATTTAATAATTCCAGCAGGTGAAAGATCAAAAAACTCTTTTACACACGCTTCAATTTTTGCTTCACTCACAACACCAGTTCCATGTGTATCTACCATAATAGAAACAGGCTGTACTACACCAATAGCATATGCGATCTGGATAGTAGCTCTATCACAAGCACCAGCAGCTACAAGGTTTTTAGCAACCCATCTTGCAGCGTAAGCAGCACTTCTATCTACTTTTGTAGGATCTTTTCCAGAAAAAGCTCCCCCACCATGAGGACAACTTCCACCATAAGTATCTACAATAATTTTACGACCAGTAAGTCCTGCATCACCTTGTGGACCACCAATTACAAATTTACCTGTTGGGTTAATGTGAAACACTGTTTCATCACTTAACATATCAGCAGGAATTACATGTTTGATAACCTCTTCAATCATATCTTTATGAATCTGATCTTGAGAGATATTTTCATGGTGTTGTGTTGAGATAACAACAGTTTGTACTGAAACTGGCTTATCATCTACATATTTTACACTAATTTGAGCTTTACCATCTGGACGTAAATATGGAACAATCCCCTCTTTACGCACTTCAGCTAAACGCTGTGTTAAACGGTGTGCTAAATGGATTGGCAAAGGCATTAAAACATCTGTTTCACGACAAGCATAACCAAACATTAAACCTTGATCACCCGCACCTGTTTGCCCATCTGCTTGGTCAACACCTTGGTTAATATCGGGTGATTGCTCACCAATACCATTTAAAACTGCAGCAGAGCGATAATCAAATCCATATGTTGCATCTGTATAACCTATACTTTGAATCACTTCTCTAGCAATATCCTGCATAGGAGCATAAGCTGTTGTCTTCAGTTCGCCTGCAATTACACAAAAACCATTCGATACAAGAGTTTCACACGCTACTCTTGCATTTTTATCATTTTCAATAATATAATCCAAAATTGCATCACTGATTTGATCAGCCATCTTATCAGGATGCCCTTCTGTTACAGACTCTGAAGTAAATATATACTCTTTTTGAGTGTTTTTTTCTTCCGTCATCGATTTTCCTTATTGAAATACAGAGTCTAGCTCCATAAATCGATGTGATTATAGCTAAGAGTTATTAATAAATGGTTTAACTTTTAAAAGATAAAAATTATCCTTAAATAATTTTACTACTTTGTATTATCTAAGCTTTATTAATAATTTTTTTGTTAAAATTTCGTAATCAAAATTTATTTTAAGGATGTTATATGTTAGTAACAAACCCAGCTCCAGATTTTACTGCAACAGCAGTACTTGCAAACGGTGAAATTGTAGAAGATTTTAAACTTAGCGAAAACTATGGTGAGAAAGGTACAGTTGTATTCTTTTACCCATTAGACTTTACATTTGTATGTCCATCTGAAATTATCGCTTTCTCTCACAGATATGAAGAGTTCCAAAAACGTGGTGTAAATGTTATTGGTGTTTCTGTTGATTCTCAATTCTCACACTTTGCATGGAGAGAAACTCCAGTAGAAAAAGGTGGTATTGGTAGAATCAACTTCCCACTAGTAGCTGACCTTACTAAAAACATTGCTCGTGATTATGATGTACTTTTAAACGATGCAGTAGCACTTCGTGGTTCATTTTTAATTGATGATAAAGGAATTGTTCGTCACGCTGTAGTAAATGACCTTCCACTTGGACGTAATGTTGATGAGATGTTAAGAATGATCGATGCTCAACAATTTACAGATGAATATGGTGAAGTTTGTCCTGCTGGTTGGCAAAAAGGTGACGAAGGTATGAAACCTGATGCTGATGGTGTTGCACAGTATTTAGCAAAACACGAAGAAGAGCTATAAGCTTTTCTTCACCACCAATTTTTATTTCTCCTCATCCATTACAAAACCAACAACTAATAAAGCAACTACAAAAACACTTACAGCTCCTATATAGAAATACTCCATCTAGATTTTGTCCTTTTGCGTTAAAAGCTCTTTAAATGCTTGAAACTCTTCATATGTTGCAAAAGCATCTTTAGAAAAAAAAAGTAACTCCCCTTGTAGCTGCAATAAAATAGCATCGTCAATCACTCTTACACCATACACTTCATCCCAACTAAAAAGTTGATTGTTATGTGTTATTCCTTCATCTGTTACATCAAGAACAATTGTTACTGAAGATGGAAGTTGTTTTGCATAAAATTTATTTAAAAAATATTTACGCACTTGCCAACGAAAAACATACCAATATAACACCAAAAAAGTGGAGATAAACAAAAGCCCAAAAGCATTATGTTTTAAAGCCCCTACAATACCAAACTGAGTCAGTGCGATAAAAAGCCACCCAATAAAACGTTTGGGGGAGTGTTTCATATCCCAATCATAAACAATTTTACTCGCTTGTAATGCTTTTTGTTTGTTCCATTGAAATTCTATTTTAGACATGCTCTTCACACTCTTGAATAATTAAGTCCTCTTTTTTTATACACCCTTGCTCCTCTAACTCTTCTAAAAGCTTTAGGGTTTTTTCATACATCTCTTCAAAAACAGCACTGTTTTTTGCATAAAGTTTTTGCTCTTTTTTTGCATACCACCATGCCACAACAATAGAGAGTGCAAATACAGAGTATATCCACCATTGCCACTCTTTTAAATCTAAAAGAACAATAAAATATTGCACCGAAAAAAGCACAAAAAACTCAATAGAAAATATAATAACCAAAGTGGAACTTTGCTCAAAATCTAGTGTATATTTTTCTATTTCACGTAGATGGGCTAAATTTTTATTTACCTCTTTCGCTTTTTGCTTACACGACTCTTCCAAACTCTCTATATCAATATCTCTTAAGTGAATATTGCTTAAATTATATTCAACATTTAATTGTTTATAGTCTTCTAAAATTTGTGGATTTGTTTTGATAATCTCTATGATTTCATCTTCACTCACACTATTTTTTTGTGCAATTTTTTGCACATCTTGTAAAATCAAATCATACAAACCAACTGTTTTTATCTCTAATGCCACTCTTTTTAGGTGTATCAAATTTCTCTCCTAATTTTTTAGAGGGATATTCCCTCTAAAATTTATACTTTATGATTCTCTGCAACTTTTTCTGGTTCAATACCATAAGAAGCTGTAGGATCTTGTGCTGGTAAAAAGATACCAATAAGCCCTTTAATACCAACTGACATTACAATATTAAAGAGGAAAATTGCCCAAGCAATTAAAATCATACTACCACTAACAGCAGCTAGAATCATAAGTGTATTAAACTCACCATCAACATAAAGGTGACGTCTAAGCATACCATCTAAACCTGCCATACCACCAAATGCACCCATTCCAATACCACCAATAAGGTACATCCAAAAGTGAACATTTGAAAGTTTACTTGAGTACATTTTTGTGTTATTTGTAACAATTGGCCATAAAACATATAAAGCACTATACAGTGTCATATAAAGCCCAACAATAAGAGCAATATGAACGTGAGCCATAATGATCCATTGAGTATTGTGTAAAACACGGTTCATACCCATATCTGCTTGAATAATCGCAGCTGGAACAGCAAGACCAAATCCAACTAAACCACCAAGAAGATATTTTAACTCCATAGTCATTTTAAGTGGACGTGCTTTCCATAATGTTACAAGTGTAATAAACAGAGCAAGACCTTGTGTTAAAAGCTCAAACGCTGTTACCATCTCACCTGAAATTAGTTTCATCATCTCTGGTTGATTTTGGTCTGCTAAAAGGTGGTGAGACCATACCATCCAAGAAACTAAAAGCTCAAGCATAAGTGCAGCACGAGCAACATTTTCCATAAATAGTTTTTGTCCTGTAATTAATGTAGCAAGTAAATACCAACTACCAGCAACATAAATAAGAACAAGGCCATCTGCAACTAAGTCAAGCCCCCACCAAAAGTAGTTCTTATATAAAAGTGCATCAATTGCTGCAACATCTAAAGGGTGTCCTGCAACATCAAATACTAAATAAACAAGTACAAGTACACCTGCACCCAAAATTACAATAGCATCAAGGAATGTATCTACCGTACCACGAAAAATTGCAACAACAGGAAGTGCTAAAGCTGGCTCTTTTGTATATGGAGGACGTCCTGTAAGTTTATGCCAAAGGTTTAACATACCATCAATACCAAAACCAGAGATTAAAAGCTCTTTTGTAGTTTTATCTTTATGTACACCAACTCTTTGAAAAATTGTTGCATAGATATTGTAGATAAAGCCAAGTGTTCCAACCATAATAAGTGCAACACCTAAAATAAAGATAATCCCACCAATAGCACTAAACTGTTTTGTATCTGCTGGAAGTGGCCAATAAAGTGTATAAAGTGGAGCATATTGCCATACAAATGCAGCAATCCACGCTAAAGCTGTACCAATAGTGATCATAAGCCATACAAAGTTTGCTAACTTAATACTATAAAGTGGCTTTTTCGTTAAAAATGGTACTAAAAACATAAATGCAGCAAATACAAGCTGATACGTTGAACCAAAAATCCCAACAATTGGGTGCACTGTCATAATAGAAAAGTAATGGTCTGGATGAGAAAACATCTCTGGAAGAGGGTTAACTGGTCCTGTTTGAACCATTCTCATAATCATACCCTCAATAGCTACAAGTCCATAAAATAAGAAACTCATAACAACTGCACGAAGTGTTACTTTTTGGAGTGCATTTAAACTTGTATGGTCAAAGTTTGTACCATTAATTAAATTTTTTACAATACTCATTTTTTTCCTCCATCTTCACAACCTACAACTTCAACAAAGTTTTTCACAAACATTAAATCTTTTCCATCTTCACTATATTGTGCAGGTCCTGAATACTCTGTTGATGTTAAGTTAAACACACCGTTATGGTTAAATGTCCAAAGCAGATCATTTGATTCTAAAATACCAGTTACATCAGTCCCTGGATTTACTTGCATCTGTAAAACTAATGAACCATCTTGTCTAAAAAGACCAAAACCATATACTAAGTCACGGCTTCTTACATCAAACTCAATTGTTTGACCACATTGAACTGTAATTTTTTTAGGAAGGCCAATCCATTTATGATCCTCTATCTCAAATTTATATGTCGCATCTGGTGTAATAGAGTGACGTGTAATATCTTGAGAAACCCATGGGATTGTATTGTATGTAAAAATATGGTGTCCCACTCCACCAGCAACTAAAAATGCTATGTATCCATAAAATGGAATTCTAACTATTGACTTTGCTTCTTTTCTTGTAAGGTTATACCCAAACCATGCAATTACGGAGATAATAAGTAATGCATAGATGGTATAAGCTGTCTCGTGAAAAGCTAACAACTCAGCTGAGTTTGTAAATGTCATCTTTTTCTCCTCCTATATTTTTTAAGGGGGAGATTTTATAATAAAAATGGGGGGATTAACTTGATATATATCAAGTTAATCAAAAAGTGCTAAAAGTCCTTTTCTATTTACAACACAGTAGCTAGACTTTTCTTTTTGAATAAGCCCTAAATCAAGCAGTTTTTTCAGTGTACGTGAAAGTGTTTCTGGAGTCATATGAAGTTGTTTTGCAACCTCTTGTTTTTTGAGGGTAAACTGCTCTTTTTTTATATCAAAAATAAACTTTGCAACTCTTGACGTGGAATCGAGTACAATATTAAGTGCTATTACATTTTCTAAATATTTAATTTTATTTGAAAGTGATTTATAAAGCATTAAAGAGACTTCAGGAATTACTAAAAGCTCTTTTTTAAATTGCTCAAAATCTATCGCAATAACTGCACCATCACTCTCAAACTCTGCGGTTGCTGGGTAGGGAATATTTTCTAAAACTGCCATCTCTGCAACTATGCTTCCAGGTAAAAATCTATGAATGATTATCTCATTGTTTTTCATATCGGTTTTATAGATTTTTAAAATACCTTCCTCTATAAAAATCAAGGAGGTTGGTTGCTCCTTTTCATAAAAAACGACGGAGCCTTTTTTGTACTCAATACGCCTTGAAAAGGAGTGAAGTTTTTGTAGATGCTCTGGTTTTAATGCCTTAAAAAGCTCAAATTTTTGTAAATCTAACATTACTCTTGTGTAACTATTGAAAAACTAAGATTTGTAATCTCAGTATGTTTTTTAATGTAACTATTAAGCTCATCTAGCGTTAAAGAGTTAATTTTTTCTAACTCTTTTTTTGAGTGTCCAAGCTCAAACCCTTTGTAATACTCCATAAAACTTCTTTGAAGTCTTTGGCTTAGTGTTTCACTACGAAGCGGCTCACTTCCTAAAAGGAATTTTTTTGTTTGCTCTAACTCTTCCTTTGTTACACCCTCTTTTACAAACTTTTCTATAACCTCTTTTACACTTTTTTGTGCTTGTTTTAGAGAATCGGTTTTTGTTTGAAGGTACCCACTAAAATAAGAGGATGAGTTTGAAAGATTTACACGTGCATAAGCACTATATGCAAGACCTTGTTTTACGCGAATCTCCTCCATAAGTCTGCTTCCAAAACCACCAGTTCCCAAAATAAACGTTGCCACACGTGCAATATATGTTTGTTCATCATTTACGCGAAGATTATAAGGGCTTCCAAAATAGATATACGCTTGTTGTGTATTTCTTTTAACAATTTTCTCTTTTACTTCTTTAGATGCTTCAAAAAATGGTAATGCCTCTTTTTTCCCTTGTGGTAAAAGTGCAATAAGAGGCTTGAGTTTTGCTACAATCTCATCAAGCTCAATATCTCCACCAGCTACAACAATAAGTTGTGATTGGTTTAAATGTTTTGCAATAAACTCCTCTACATCATTTAACGTAAAACTTTTTACAGACTCAACTGTCCCAAGAGATGGTTTTGCTAAAACTGTTCCCTCAAAAAGAAGCTTTTTTAACCCTTTAGAAGCTATGTAGTCAAAGTCATTCTCTTTTTTTGTGATAGAGCCAATTGTAATAGTTTGAAGTTTCTCTAAAGACTCTTGTGTAAAGTTAGGATCTTTTAAAAGCTCTTTATAAAACCCTAAAGCTTCATCAAACTGCTCTTTGAGTGAACCAATTTCAGTAACAAAAGTTTCAATTCCCGTTGTTGAAGAGATATGAATAGCACGCTGTTCTAACTCTTGCGCAAAACCAAAAGAGCCTAACTTTTTTGTTCCTTGGTTTAACATCTTTGCACTAAATCTTGCAAGACCAGCTTTTTGTGTGTTTGTAATAGAGCCTGCATTTTGAAAAACAAACTGCACATTAACTAAAGGAAGACGTTTATCCTCCTCAAAAATAAGTGGAATTTTTTGGTTATTTAACTCTATATAATGAAGTGTTGCTGCCATTATGCTTTGTCCTAAAAAAAGTAGTATTACTAAAAAATATTTCATTAAAATATCTCTAGTGTTTCGTATGCTGTGTTGCGAATTGCTGGTGTTTCACCAATATTTTTAATAAGATGTACCATCTCATCTTTTGCCATAGAAAATGCAGCCCCAGCAGAACTTACAACATTCTCTTCCATCATAGTACTTCCTAAATCGTTCGCACCAAAATGAAGTGCCATCTGCCCAATGTGTGGTCCTTGCGTAACCCAAGAACTTTGAATATTTGGCACATTATCAAGGTAGAGTCTAGCAACTGCTAAAAGGCGTAAGTAACGGTTTGATGATGTTTTTTTAATATCTGGAAAAAGTTTAATAAGCTCTGTATTTTGGCTTTGAAAACTCCACATAATAAACGCACGAAAACCACCTGTTTCATCTTGCAGGTTTCTCACCCTCTCTAAATGCTCAATAATATCTTCATCACTCTCAACTGTTCCATACATCATCGTTGCAGTGCTTTTAATCCCCAATTTATGTGCTTGGCGATGAACATCTACCCAAACATCTGCATCTATCTTTTTAGGAGCAATAATATCACGCACTTTATCGTTTAAAATCTCAGCTCCAGCTCCAGGAATAGATGCTAAACCTTTTGCTTTAAGACGACTTAACACCTCTTGCGTGGAGATGCGTGAAACTTTAGCGATAAAATCTATCTCAATAGCACTAAAACCATGAATAGTAATAGTTGGGTATTTTGTATGAATATGCTCTACTAAATCCTCATACCACTCAATTTTTAGTTTTGGATGTACCCCACCTTGAAATAAAATCTGCGTTCCACCAATCTCTAAAAGTTCCTCTATTTTTGCATCTATCTCATCAAATGTAAGAACATACGCATCTGCATCTTTTTCATGTCTGTAAAATGCACAAAACTTACAATCTACCCAACAAATATTTGTGTAGTTGATGTTTCTATCTATTACAAAAGTTGTAATCCCTTTTGGGTGGAGCTCTTTTTTACGCTTTGAAGCTAAAATACCAAGCTCTTTTAAATCTGCATTTTTAATAAGATCTAGTGCTTCTTGGTTTGTTAAACGTTTCATTATGCTTTTTTATCTTTTGAAATTGCATCAAGCACACCATTAATAAACTTTGGTGATTGCTCTGTACCAAACGCTTTTGTAATCTCTACTGCTTCGTTGATAATAACTGCATCATCTAACTCAGTAAATAAAATCTCATATCCAGCAAGGCGAAGTGTTGCACGCTCAATTGTACCTAAACGCTCAAAATCCCACTCTTTGAGATGCTCAACAATCGCTTTATCTACACTCTCTAAATGCTCCATTACACCTTCATAAAGATCAAGTGCAAAATCTTTTTGTTTGTTACGAATTTTTTTCTCTTCTAAAATCTCTGATGTGTGTTCACTTGTATTGCCATTGCCTAAGTCAAATGCATATAAAAGTGAAACAACTGCCATACGTGCATGATGTCTTGTTGCCATAGTTTTATCCTTGGTTTTTTAGTGGGTGTATTTTAGCAAGCTTTTTAAGTGAAACTTCTTAAAATGGAAGGGGAAATAAAAAAGAAAAGGCAGGGTGAGAAACCCTGCAAAGAGAAAAAGGCTTAGTAGATACCTTTCTCTTCCCAATATTTTCTAATTTTAGCAGTTAAAGCATCTGGAAGTGGAACAAATCCTAAATCTTTCGCAATTTGTTGACCATTTTTAAATGCCCAATCATAAAATGCTGTAACTTTTTTATTTGTTGTTTGTTTTTCAGCTGGTACTAAAATAAAAGTAGCCGCTACCATTGGATAAGAATCTGCCCCTTTTGGATCTGCAATAATTGAGTAAAAATCTTTTCTAGGATTTAGTGAAGCATGTGCTGCTGCTGCTTGGAAGTTTTTAAGTGTTGGTGCTACAAACTTACCTGCTCTATTTTGCACTGTTGCCATCTCAATTTGATTATTGTTTGCATCTGCATAGTCAATATACCCTACAGAGTAAGCAGTTTGTTTTAAAAGTGCTGCTACACCAGAATTTGTTTTACCACCAATGTGATGATCTCCTGGCCAGTTAAGAGATTTTTTTGCACCAAAGTGTTTTCTCCAAGATTTAGAAACTTTACTTAAATAGTATGTAAAGTTATATGTTGTACCACTACCATCTGCACGGTGAACAAATGTTAATTTTTTATGTGGAAGTTTTGCATTTGGATTATCTTTTGTAATTAGTTTGTTATCCCAATATTTAATTTTCCCTTTTGCAATAGCAACAATCGCAGCTCTACTTAAACGAAGGTTATGAACACCTGGAATATTGTAACCCATTGTAATTGCACCAACAACTGCTGGGAATTGATAAAGGCTATGTTTTTTAAGTGTTTTTGGAGAAAGAGGTTTATCTGTTCCTGCAAAATCAACTGCACGTGCTTTTGCGTCTTTAATCCCTTTTGAAGAACCTTTTTTAATATAATCTACTTTTAAACCAGTCTCTTTATTGTATGCTTTAATCCATTTTTGATATACACTATATGGAAAAGAAGCCCCACTCCCTTTTAGAACATCATTTGCACTTAAACCTGCAACTAAAACTGTACTAGCTAATGCTACTTTTACTGCTTTATTCATACTATCAATTCCTTCTTGTTTTGTTTCATTGGCGACATTATAAAATATTTCGATTATATTTTGGTTACAAATTGCAACTCTAACTGTAATCAAAATGTAATTGATATCTACTAAAATTTCGGTAACAAAACACAAAACAAGGACTCATAAGATGAAAAAGATTGTTTTATCTTCTTTAGCTGCTTTAACATTAGGGAGTGTAGCTGCAAGTGCTACAACAGTAAAACTTTACACAGATGAAACTGGTGCAGTTTTTACAAAACCTGCAGAGGGTCGTACACTTTTAGCTGATCACACACCAATTTATGCAAAAGCTTCTAAAATTAAACTTAGTGGGGATGTTTATTTAGGTGCAACTTACACTGACCCTGAAGTTGGTGCTAAAGAAGCACAATTTGAACTTCGTCGTGCTTATTTACAAATTAAATCATATTTTACTGAAGATTCTAAAAGCTACTACCGTGTAACTATGGATGCTCACAATGACAATGGAAGTCAAGATGTACGTTTAAAATATGCTTACATTTACCTCAACAATATCCTTCCAGCAACTGGTGTAGAGTTTGGTCTTGCACATCGCCCTTGGCACGATTATGAAGAGCACACTGCTTGGAACTACAGAAGCATCAACAAAGTTTTTACAGAAGATAGCAACGAAGCACACCTTAGTAACTCGGCAGATTTTGGAGTAAACTTTAAAACAAAAACTAAATTTTTCAGTAGTGAAATTGGTCTATTTAATGGTGAAGGTTACCACAATGACCAAGCTGGCCATGGTATGAGTTTAGAGTGGAGAGAAACAATCCACTTCCTTGGTGTAAATGGTAAAGATAAACAAACAACAAAAACATATTTTGATATCTCATTTTTTGGTCAATACAACTCTGAGTATAAAGGTGGAGATGATTTAGTATTTGGTGGTTTTCATACTGTATATAATCAACCATCATTCTTACTTGCAGCTCAATATATTAAATCGATTGATACAAAAAGAACACAGCATCTTATCTCTGCAAATGCTGGTGAAGGTTATAGTGTAAATACAGCTATCCGTTTTGGTGCAAAAAAAGAGTACAGAATCCTTGCTCGTTATGACCAATGGCAACCAAATGCTCAAGAGAAACAAACAACTACTATTGGGGGTGTTGCTTGGGAACAAAGCAAAAACCTTGAATGGGTAGCAAATGTTACGCAAACAACAAACGACAACGATGCAACAGCAGAAAAAACATCTCTTATGCTCACTGCAGAAGTTAAATTCTAAAACTAGAGGATCTCCCCCTCTAGTTTATTAAAATATACCCCACTCCATATTCAGTTTTTAAATACTTTGCTTTATTTCCATTGTCACCAATTTTTTTACGTATATTTTTTATGTGATTATCTAAAGAGCGTGGAGAACTTAAAGAGGAGAGCGAATCTAAAAGTGTTTCACGTTGAATAACATTGTTTGAATTTTTAATAAGTAAAGAGAGTATCTCATACTCAATAGTTGTTAAAGTGAGTGGCTCACCTTGAAAGTAAACTGTTCCATCTACAATCTCAAAAGTGTGTTGCTCTTTTTGCTCCTCTAACTCTATTTCACTATAACGCCCTAGCTGAATCCAGATTCTTGCTTCTAACTCCTCTAAATCGAACGGTTTTACCATATAATCTGTAGCACCATATTTAAAGGCTAAAAGTTTTGACTTTGTATCTTCATAACCACTACTCACAATCACAGGAATAGATGTAAATTTACGAATACTTTTTAGCACCTCATAACCATCAAAATCTGGTAAGTTCAAATCTAAAATAAGTAGATCATAAGAGTTGTTTTTAACATAACTTACACTCTCTGTTGCGGTAAATACAGCGGTAACTTCAAAACCACACTCTTGTAAGTAGCTATAAACCATTTCAGAAGCTAGCTCATCATCCTCTATAAGCAAAATCTTCGCTTGTTGCATATCATTCCCTTTCGTTGGAAAATTGTAGTCTAATGCAACTTAGTTTTGTGTAAAAAAATACAGATTCTACAGATTTATATGTAAATTTAGTTAGATTCTTATCATATAATTTCAATGTCGATAAAAAAAGGGTTTCAAATATCATGATAAAAACAAATTTATTAAAAATTTACAGACTTAAAAACTTTTTAGTACTTGGCTTTGCTTTTATAGTTATAGCAGGTTCAATAGCTATTATTTCTATTGAATACTCAACAAATAAAGAAATTTTATATTCAGAAGTAAATAAAAAACTAAAAGCTGCTGCACTCAATGCTGAACTTGTTTTAGGGGATAATTTTTTTCAAAAAATGACACATAAAGATGGCATAACTCCTCAAGAGGATATGCACAATATTCAACTCCTTTCACAACTTGCAAAGAATATGGATGTAGATTATATTTATGTTATGATTAAAAAAGAAAATAAAATCTATTTTACAAGTTCAAGTGCAAAAGAGGAGGAATTCAACACTCCTAAGATGTCACATTTTTTTGATGCTTATGATGAAGCAACAAAACTTCTTTTACATGTTTTAGATAACAATAAACTCACTTATGAAGTTTCTACAGATCAATGGGGAAGTTTTCGCTCTATTTTTATACCGCGAGTAGCAAAAAATGGAACAAAATATATTTTAGGGGCAGATTTACATATTGGGTATATACAAAAAAAGCTCAATGTTTTTATTGTTGAGATACTCTTAACAAAACTTGTTATTATCATCTCTTTATCTATTTTAGGTTTCTATTTTATGAAAATTTCAAAAAAAGAGCTTTATGAGATTAGACATATTCAAGAAGAACTAGACAAAGAGGTAACAAGAAAAACAGCTCAACTTGCCAAACTTAACGAAGAATTAGAGATGAGAGTCTCAAAAGAGATAGAAAAAAATAGAGAAAAAGAGCAACAACTCTTACAACAAAACAGACTTGCACAAATGGGTGAAATGCTTAATATGATAGCCCACCAATGGAGACAACCACTCTCTGCTATTAACTCTGCAAACAATACTCTTATTGTAAAAGCAAAACTTGGAAAACTAGATGAAGAAAATATCGATAAAATCACCTCTAAAATTTCACAATTTACACAATACCTTAGTGAAACAATTAATGACTTTAGAAACTTTTTTAAAGCAGATAAGGAGAAAACAAATGTTACACTCAATGCCGTTGTTGAAGATTCTTTAAAAATCATAGACACTTCATTAAAAAACAGAAATATAGAACTAGAGTTGCAACTTGACTCTACACAAACATTTTTTACTTATGCCAATGAGTTAAAACAAGTTGTGCTGAACCTTATTAAAAATGCGGAGGATGCACTTGCTCAAAACAATAAACAAGATCCAAAAATAACAATTATTACGCAACAAAACAAACTGATAGTACAAGACAATGGAGGGGGAATAGATGAAGGTATTATTGAAAGAATCTTTGAACCTTACTTTTCAACAAAACAAAAAGATGGTACAGGGCTTGGGCTTTATATGAGTAAGCTTATCGTCGAACAACACTGCAATGGAAAGCTTTATGTAAAAAATAACCAACGTGGTGCAGAATTTACAATAGAACTAGGAAAAAACAATGCTTAAAAATATAGAAGAGATTTTAAAATACTCAAAAGATTTAACACTTCTTTATGTAGAAGATAATGATGATGCAAGAGAGATGACACTTATGTTTCTTGAAGACTTTTTTGACAATATTGTTGTTGCTGTAGATGGGCAAGATGGTATTGAAAAGTTTCAAGAAAATAAAATAGACTTAGTGCTAACAGATATCAATATGCCTCGCCTTAATGGTTTAGAGATGGCTAAAAAAATAAAAGAACAAAATGAAGATACTCCTATTATTGTTGTTTCAGCACATAATGAAGATAACTTTTTCCTTGAGAGCATCGAAACAGGGATTAATGCTTATTTGCTAAAACCAATCGATATGCAACACCTTACTAACGCACTTTTTCAAATAGTTCAAAAATACAAGTATAAACTACAAGCTCAAGAGAATCTTCATTTTTTAAAATCGTACCAAGAAACTGTAAATATCAACTCTGTAGTTTCAAAAGCTGATACCAAAGGAAATATTACTTATGTAAATGATATTTTTTGTGAAATCTCAGGCTATACAAGGGAAGAACTTATTGGGAAAAAACACAATATTGTTCGCCATCCAGATAACCCTAGTACCATTTTTGAAGAGATGTGGCATACAATTGCAAAAGAGAAAAACCCTTGGCAAGGGATAGTAAGAAACAGAGCAAAAGATGGTAAAAGTTACTATGTAGATAGTGTTGTAGCTCCTATTTTAGATATGCATGGAAATATTTTAGAGTATATCTCTATTCATCACGATATTACAACGATTATGAATCCTGCTAAACAGCTCAAAGATGCTATTAAAGATTTAGAAAAACCTATATTACTTTTTATGAAATTAGATAAATTCGATATGTTAAAAGAGTTTTATGATAACAAAACAATTGAGACTATTGAAGAAAAAGCTATGCAATATCTCCAAGAAAAGTTTGAAGAAGTGTATCAATTTGACACCTTTTACAAACTTGAAAATGGAAAATTTGCAATACTTTTAGACTACGAAAAATATTTCCAAACACAAGAGCAATTTACTCAACAACTTCGTACTCTTCAAGAAAATATATTCAATGACATTATCACATTTAATGGCGTTGTTTATGATATAGCTATCATTATAAGTGTTGTTTATGAAAAAGAGAAAATGTTAGACTCAGCTGCTCTGGGTCTAAAAAGACTTTTAAAAACAAAAAAAGATTTTATTATTGCAAATAAACTGGTTCAAGAAGAACAAGCAAAAGCTAAAGAGAATATGGAAGTTGTATCTATGATTCAAACAGCTCTTAAAAATGGTAATATTATCTCCTATTTTCAACCTATTGTAGATAATACAACTCAAAAAGTTTCTAAATATGAATCGCTTGTAAGACTTATAGATGAAAATGGTAAAGTTGTTTCACCATTTTTCTTTTTAGATACAGCGAAAAAAAGTAATTATTACCCACAAATTACAAATACAGTTCTAAAACACTCTTTCTCTGTTTTACGTATGTATGGTGTAAGTATATCTATAAACCTCTCTGCATTAGATATTGAACAACGTAGCACAAGAGAAACAATTTTACAACTCTTAGAAGAGCATAAAACTCATGCACACAATGTTGTTTTTGAACTTTTAGAGGATGAAAGTATTAAAGAGTTTGAAGTCATTAAAAACTTTATTACAAAAGTGAAAAGTTATGGTGTTAAAATTGCTATTGATGACTTTGGTGCTGGTTACTCAAACTATGAAAGACTCCTCAACTATCAACCAGATATTTTAAAAATTGATGGCTGTTTAATACGAGATATTGAAACAAGTAGCTATTCACACTCTGTTGTAAAAAGTATTGTAACGTTTGCAAAAGAGCAAAATATTCAAACAGTTGCAGAGTTTATTGAAAATGAATCTATTTTTAACATTGTTAAAGAATTGGGTGTAGATTTTTCTCAAGGATATTATTTCAATAAACCAGAACCAATCACACACTATTTAAGTTAGGTTTTTGTGATGCAAAATATTTTAGTTATCGAAGACTCTAAAATCATTAATAATATTGTTGCAAAAGAATTACGTCGATTTCACTTTAGTGTTGATCAAGCACATACATTACAAGATGCTCGTAAATTTTTACAAAATGACAATTATCAACTTATTGTTTTAGATTTACACCTCCCAGATGGTGAGGGTTCAGAACTTATAGCAAATATTCAATCTCTTACAAAAACAAAAGTTGTTGTACTTACATCATCACAAAATGAAGATTTACGTGAAGAACTTTTTCAATATGGAATACTAGATTATATAGTAAAAGATAAAAATCTACTCTATTCTATTGCAGAGATTGTAAAAATTATCCATGCTATATCTTCTCATGAAAAAGATAATATTTTAATTATTGATGATTCTAAATTTATTTGTAAACAAGTTAAAACAATTTTAGAACCGCGTAATTACAAAGTAACACAAGCATATAGTGCAAAAAAAGGGTTAGAAATCCTCTACAATGGAGATTTTCAACTTCTTATTTTAGATATGGAATTACCAGATATTCATGGTATGAAAGTGTTAGAGATGATACGTAAAGATACAAAATTTTTAACACTTCCTATTTTGATCCTCTCTGGTACCTCAACTGCAGAGATTATCCGTACAACACTTAAAAATGGAGCAAGTGACTTTTTAAAAAAACCATTTGTTTTTGAAGAGTTTATTTTAAAAATAGATCTTTGGATAGACTCAGCAAAGAAAGATCAAGCACTCAAAGAGAAAACTGCTGAGTTGCAGTTTATAAATAACAATCTTGAAAAACTTGTTTTAGAAGAGGTTGAAAAAAGTCGCCAAAAAGACAAACTCCTCTTTACAAAATCTCGCCACGCTCAAATGGGGGAGATGATAAGTATGATAGCCCACCAATGGAGACAACCACTCAATGCTATTAGTATGGCTATTGGACTTATAGAGTTACGTATGCAAATGGATGATTGTAACAAGAAAAAAATCTTATCTATTACAGAAAAAATCAATGGCTATGTGAAACACCTTAGTGGAACAGTTGATGATTTTAGAGACTTTTTTAAACCACAAAAAGAGACAAAAGTTACAAACTTTGAAAAAATAACTAACAAAGCACTCTCTTTAATTGAACATTCTATGAGTAAAGATGCTATTGAGGTGCAAATAAAAATTATACAAAAAGAGGATTTTATAAGTTACGAAAATGAACTTGTACAAGTTGTTTTAAACCTTTTAAAAAATGCTCAAGATGCACTCAAAGAGAGAGAGGTTAGTCACCCTATTATTACCATAATAATAGACAAAGCAACACTAAAGGTGCGAGATAATGCAGGGGGAATTCCAAAAGAGATTATAGATAAAATCTTTGACCCTTATTTCTCAACAAAGAAAAACACAGGAACAGGACTTGGACTTTATATGAATAAAATTATTGTAGAGGAACATTGTCATGGTAGATTTGAGGTTGAACAAATTGCAAAAGGAACAGAGTTTCGTATTGTTCTAGATCATGAAGAGAGTAAAAACTAATGAGTTCTAAAAATTCACTTCTTCTTATTGGAATTCTTACCTCTTTATACTACTTAACAGGGATGGTAAGTTTTGAATTATTTGCTGGAGAAAAAATTGTAAACTTTGGTGTTTTTGCACCAGAGGGCATTGCCCTTGCCTTTGCTCTGTATTTTGGTAAAAGAGTTATTGCCGGAATTTTTCTTGGACAATTTATTCTAGCCTTTACAAATGGCATAGACCTCCTACCAGCGTTGGAGATATCTGCTATTAACTCCCTAGAGGCACTTCTTGGTATATACCTCTTTAAAAAGTTTAAAATATCAAAGTCACTTAAAAGTTTTAAAGATATTGTTGCACTCACTCTTTTTATAGTCCTTATTTTACAACCTTTTAGTGCTATTAGTTCCAATTTCGCACTCTATTTACACAACGATTCTGTATTTGATAACTTTTTCTCTTCTGTATTTGCATGGTGGTTTGGGAATGTAATGGGGCAACTTCTTTTTACACCATTTTTACTTCTACTCTTTTCAAATTGGAAACATATTAACTACAAAGAGTTTCTCCTTTATGGTGTTTTGTTTAGTGTATATACCTACACTGTTGAAGTGATTATTGTTGTACATAGTCCATTTTTAGTGATGAGTTTGAGTGTTACTATTTTATTAATAGCAACAGCTTACAAGTCTTTACTTTATGGAAGTTTTTTTAGTGTTATATCTGCTATAGTAGCCTCTTACTCTGTATATGTCCGCATAGGAGCATTTGCAACTGGAACAACACTAAATAATACTATAGAGTTCAATCTTTATGTTTTAACACAAATTATTGTTGTATGGATTTTTGGTTTGCTCTTGGAAGAGAGAAAAAATTATGCAAAAAACCTTGAAAAAAGAATAGAAAAAGAGGTAGAGAAAAATAAAGAGCAACAACTCTTAATGTTGCAACAAAATAGACTTGCACAACAAGGAGAACTCATAAGTATGATAGCACACCAATGGCGTCAACCACTCAATAACCTTTCTTTGTTGAATCAACTTTTAGTTTCAAAATACTACAAAAATAAGTTAGATGATGAAGCCATAGAATATTTCCAAAAAAATTCAAAAAAACAGATAGAACTCATGTCTAGAACTATTGATGACTTTAGAAACTTTTTTAAAGATGAGGAATCAAAAAAAGAGTTTTCTGTGAATGATGTAGTTGAAGATACCATCGAAATGATAAAACCAATTACACAAAAAAATAATATTTCAATCACCTTTAAAGCAGAAAAAAACTTTCAAGTTTTAGGCTTTTTAAATAACTTTTCACAGGTACTTCTTAATATTTTAAATAATGCCAAAGATGCTCTTAGTGCTCAAGAGATAGAAAATAAAAATATCCTTATTACTCTCAAGCAAAACGACAATAAGATATTGCTCTGCATAGAGGATAATGCAGGAGGGATAAAAGAAGACCTTTTAGATAAGATCTTTGATCCCTACTTCTCAACAAAAAAAGAAAAAAATGGAACAGGACTTGGACTTTATATGAGTAAAATTATTATTCAAGATCAAATGAATGGAAAACTTTTTGTACAAAATACACCAAATGGTGCAAAATTTACAATCTCAATAGAAGGAATAAAATATGAAAAATAATTTCACTTTTCTTTATGTTGAGGATGACCCAAAAGCTCAAGAGGGCTTAAAAATGATTCTAGAAGATGATGTAAAAGAGTTTTTTCAGGCTTCTAACGGAATAGAGGGATTTGAAATATACAAAAGAGAACGACCCGATATTATACTGACTGATATTAATATGCCCATTATGGATGGTATTACAATGGTTAAAGCTATTAAAGAGGTAGATCCTTCTCAACCTATTTTAATGCTTTCTGCATTTGATGACCAAAAAACACTTCTCGAAGCTATAAATATTGGTATTGATGGCTTCTTACCAAAGCCAATAAATGTTGCAACACTACTTCAAAAACTTAACCAAGTTTCAAAAAACTTACAAGAAAAATATGCTAAAGAGGAACTCACTAAACAAAAAATAGAACATTTACATGATTTAGCTTATTATGATTCTTTAACAAATTTACCAAATCGTTTTTTCTTCAATATACGTCTTGAAGAAGCACTACAAAAAGCAAAAAAAGAAAATGGAAAGATTACACTCTTCTTTATCGATCTAGATGGCTTTAAAAATATTAACGATAACTATGGTCACGCGGCAGGAGATACAATTTTACGTTCAGTTGCTAAAAACATACAAAATATTATCCGTGAAAAAGATACATTTGCCAGAATTAGTGGAGATGAATTTGCACTTATTGTTGAAGGGATGCATGAACAAAACTATATTAATAAACTCGCTCAAAGGGTCTTAGATGCTATTGCAGAAAAAATTAATTTTGATGGAGATACAATAGGTGTAACATGCAGTATAGGTATTAGTCAATATCCAAATGACTGCACAACAAAAGACTCTCTTTTACGTCTTGCCGATAAAGCGATGTATAAAGCTAAAGAAGATGGTAAATCTCAATATAGATATAGCCATACACAAACAGGAGAAATAAAATGATTCAAAATATACTTTATGTGGAAGATGATAACGACACAAGGGAACTTTTTTCTCAACTATTACAAGAGTATTGCAATAACCTTTATATTGCAAAAGATGGTATAGAAGGTTTAAAACTTTATAAACAACACTCTATTGATGTTGTTTTTACAGATATAAATATGCCAAACATGGATGGATTAGAGATGTCTAAAGCTATCTTAAAAGAGGATGAAAATGCTTATATTGTTGTTCTTTCAGCATATAATGACAGCCACTATCTTCATCAAGCTATAGATATTGGAATTTACAACTATCTTCTTAAACCTATAGATCTTAAAAAATTAGAAGAGATTATTGCTAAAATAAATACTCAACTTAGAAAAACAAAGCTTCAAGAGTTCCATACAGAAGAGCTTAAAGAGATTAATCAAGTCCTTCATGATAGATTGAAAAAAGAGTTGTCTAAAAATGCCAAAAATTAATTAAATCTATTTACACAAAAAGACTAAAATACCCCATGGCAAAAAAAAATAAAAAATTAACAAAAATAAATCAGCGTATAAAAAAATATTTTGATGATGATCCTTTTGATGTAGGTGTTGAACGTGTAGATACCCAAACACTAAGCGAACTTATGCACACTCTTGGTGTATACGATGTTACTTACGAAAAAGAACAACTTCTTCGCCGCATTAGAAAAATATGGAGTAGTGCAGATAGTTTTATTCGCTCTGAAATCTTAGCTTTTTTTAGTGCAAATAAAACTATCTATAAAAGCGATACCCCCAAACAACAAGATACCCATAAACTTGAAAAAACAGAAGAGCTTTTAGGGGAATTTGAACTCACTCAAGAGGAGTATGCAGAGCTTCAAAAAGCACTTATGCAAACAAAAACAAAAAATCTTACTCCTGAAAAAGTTGAAAAAAAATTACAATATATTCGCTACGAATTTAAACGCTCAGAACTTGAAAAACGTTTAGATGGTCGCTTCTTACATAACAACGCTTTTGAGTTTAATGCTTCACTTGCATATGCTATTTTTGAAGCACATTTTTACAAAATAGTTACGCTAAAAACACAACCTTACGATACTGAGTTTTTAGATACACAAGATATAGAAAAAATCTTTGAAACAATTGTAAAAGATAAAGAGCAACTCATTGCAAAAAAACAACAAGAGCTTGATAATTTTTTAAAAACAATAACACTCCCCCATACATACCTAACAAAAGAGGAGATTTTAAAAGCACTTCGCACAACCTCACCAACAGCACCCCTTAATGCTCCACTGTTAAGTGAAGCTATTTTAACAAAAGTGTTGCAACAAACTCTCCCTCTTGTTACACTGACACTTCATCATAACGATATTGTGCTAGAGCTTCAAGAGGAGTTTCCCCTTCCCCATTCTACAAAGAAGCAACCCTATATTTTAGAGTTACACCTTAGCCTTGAGCCACTTTTAAAAACTATTTGGCAACAAAAGAAGATAGACCTAACACAAGAGATAGAAGAGGCAAAACAACTCACACAAGAGCATTTTTTAGAGGAGCTTCAAAAGATTGTAAACCACTGTAAACATAGTGCTGCAGTTTTAACGCTAAAAGAGGAGGAGCTTTATGAGAAAATTTATGTTCATCTTCAAGAGCTTTTAGGAAACTCTTTAACAATTACACCAAAAATTGCAAAAAAAACCGTTAAGCGCTTTATTTATCATATTCAAGAAGCGTTGATGAAAAAACAACGTCATTTATTACTAGCTCGAACAATACGCGATTTTAAAAACCTTTTTCCACTTGCACGTGAACTTAAACGTAAACTTATTTTGCACATTGGACCAACAAACAGTGGAAAAACCTACCAAGCGATGCAAAAGCTCCAAAATGCCGATACTGGCTACTACCTAGCACCCCTTCGCCTTTTAGCACTAGAGGGGTATGAAACACTCAAAGCACAAAACCTTGATGTTTCACTCATAACAGGTGAAGAGCAAATTGTAAATGAGGAAGCAACACATATTAGCTCTACAATAGAGATGTTAAACTTTGACGTGGATGTTGATGTTTGTATTATAGATGAAGTGCAAATGATAGATGATAGTGACCGTGGTTGGGCGTGGGCAAATGCGATTATTGGAGCACCTGCTAAAGAGGTGATTATGACAGGTTCTGCCAATGCTAAAGAGGCAATTATAGCTCTTGCAAAGTATTTGGGTGAAGAGCTTGAGATTATAGAGTTTGAGCGTAAAACTCCACTTTCACTTTTAGAGCAACCAACTCCCCTAGAGGAAGTTGAACCCTCTAGTGCGGTAATTGCCTTTAGTAGAAAAGATGTTTTAAAACTCAAACAAAAACTCTCTAAAAAATTTCACGTAAGTGTTGTGTATGGGAACCTCTCTCCTGAAGTTCGCCGAGAAGAAGCAAGACGCTTTCGTGAAGGGGAAACTCAAGTTTTAGTAGCAACAGATGCAATTGCAATGGGGATGAATTTACCAATTAAAACTATTTTATTTTCTAAAGCTATAAAATTTGATGGCAAAAAAGACAGAACCCTAACCCCTTCAGAGATTGCACAAATCTCAGGGCGTGCTGGGCGTTATGGCTTAGAGGAAGCTGGATTTGTTGGGGCTATTAACTACGAAACACTTAGAACTATTAAAAACAATTTTAACAAACCACTTAAAAAAATCTCTATCCCTTTTAAAGTGATGGCAAATTTAGAGCATATTAAACTTGTAAGTACTATTTTGGAGGAGAATTCCCTTTTTGAAGTGCTACAATTTTTTGTGAAAAATATGCAATTTAGTGGACCATTTAAAGCCGCAAATTTAGGTGATATTTTAGAAGCAGCAACTATTGTAGATAACTACGACTTAGATATTGCTACAAAATACCACCTTGCAAATGCTCCACTTAGTTTAAAATCTCCCTATATTGTTTCTGTTTATGAAAACTATCTTGTTGCCTTAGAGCGAAAAGAGCCAATTACCTACAACCCACCAAAACTCCAAGGGGAGTTTGCACAAACTTCACAAGATCTTCTTCACGCAGAAGATATGATAAAAGAGATCTCACTCTATTTATGGCTTAGCTATAGATTTAAAGAGTACTTTATAGATGAACAAAAAGCAAGAAGTTACAGAGGGATTATTAATAAATATATAGAAAAAACACTCCAAGAGAGCAAACTAGCAAAACGCTGTAAAATCTGCCATAAAATTTTACCAGCTGATTACAAGTATGATATTTGTGAGAGTTGTTATAGGCAGAACTATAAGAGAAATGGGAGAAGAAGAAATAGGAGATAGCTCCTATTTCAAATTAAAGATTTTCGTAAAGATCTAAAAGCTCAATAACAACGCTCATTGCTTCAAAGCCTTTGTTTCCAGCTTTTGTACCAGCTCTTTCAATAGATTGTTCAATATTATCTGTTGTTAAAAGTCCAAAACTTACAGGTTTTTTGTGTTTAAGCGAAACAGATGCAATCCCTTTTGTAGCTTCTGCACTTACATAATCAAAATGTGGAGTTGCCCCACGAATAACAGCACCCAAAGCACAAACACCATCATATTTTCCACTCTCTAAAAGTTTTTCTACAACCATTGGAAGCTCAAATGCACCTGGTACTAAAATATGTGTTAAATTCTCTTCCTCTCCACCATGACGTAAAAACGCATCCTTCGCACCTTCAACAAGTCTATCTACTACAAAATGGTTCCAACGTGTACTAACAATTGCAACTTTTTTACCTTCAACTACTCTTAATTTACCTTCAACTATTTTCATATTTTTCCTTATCTTGATTCTACTAGCAAAATTATAACAAAAGGAAAGTAAAATCTAACCATTCTATATTGCTTCTACTAGCTTAAGTTCCCACCCATGAAACACAAGCACCACCTTTTTAAGTGTTATGCCCTTTTGTGTGTATTGTGTTACTAACTCATCATTTTGGTATTTATTGAGTTGCTCGATTGCTTCATTTTTGAGTTGTTCTATTTTTTGTTTAGTTGGTTTTTCTTCTCTTTTTATATATTTAAACTCTAAGAGTCCAAAGTATTTTATATACTCATTATTAAATGGTTTTATCAGTATATCTACAAACCCTTTTTGTAGTTCTGCTTCACTTTTTATTATGTAGTATGGAACTAATGAGAGGTAGGCTATATACATAGCTTTTATATGTTGTTCTTTATATATGTAATCTCTAATGCTT
>Ga0256837_1000411_pt1 | contig 36825 bp, 29 predicted proteins | sample 4562384metaG_FD_185976 | JGI IMG/M metagenome (GOLD analysis project Ga0256837, IMG submission 185976) | Hydrothermal vent microbial communities from Guaymas Basin, Mexico - 4561-384 | ecosystem: Environmental > Aquatic > Marine > Hydrothermal vents | place: Mexico: Guaymas Basin | collected... | reverse complement strand
TGTATTGCTTAGTAATTGCTTAAATGGTGGAGAACTTCCAAAAAAATTGTATATTCTCTCTCCTCTGTCTATCGCTATCTCTTTTAAACCCCTACTTTTAGAGGTTTAAATTATTTATTTATTTCTAAAAATTCTGCCTCAGAAAAGTTTGGTACATCATCATATGAGAATACAGCATAATACTTATGTATTTCTCTATCTCCAAAGTTATCGTAAGTATATTTGTCATTACCACCATATAGTTTTTGGCCATCATATGGAGAGCAAGGAACCTTAAATGGATTCTTAACAACTATTACCCCTGCAAAACCATCATCTTGTGGAGTGTCCCAATCAAGTCTTACAATTCCATCTTCTATACTACTACGAAAGTTTGTCACCTTAGAAGGTGCATTTCTTCTTTTCTTAATATATCTAAGAGTTAATGATGGTCTTTTAACTCTCTTTGTATCTAACCAGTTAACACCTTCACTTTTACTTTTTTCATTTTGTGATGATGCTGAAATGATAAATCTTACTTTATTGGAATTTTTAGAGATATTTATCATCTCTTTTATTGCATACTTGTCAAATACAAAACGCTGTTTAGATGTCTCCTCTAATTCAGATATACTCACATCGTATCCAATTCTTTCAATAATCTCTCTATTTAAAATTTTCTCATAGTTTAATTCACCCTCAATTGGAGCTATCATCTCTATGTGAAAACGAAGAGTATTTTTAGAATTTATCTTAAAAGCTTCTATATCTATATATGCATTTGATATAACTGTACTATCCATATCAGGAAGGTTCGTTAAATCAAACTCAATACAGCCATAGCGTTTATGCCCATTTTTATCATATCCTGAGTTTAAAGTTGTATCTTTTACATCATCTTGATTTATTGTATATTCATGAGAAGATTGTAAGTCAAGTTTTGCATCGTCTATAGTATACGATATGTCCAATTTCGGTCTATATGTAAGACCCCCACTAAACTGCCCATATCCTATATCCCACTGCATCATTTGTGAAGCGCGATCTAGAGGTAATGATTCAGGACCTTCCATCCTAAAAAATGCTTCACGACGTTTAAGAGATTTTTGTAAGACCTCGATTTCATTATTTGAAAATTTATATGTTCTCCATATACCTTGTGTAAGTTGATAGGACTCTGTAGGTGCACCAATATAACTAAGCATTTTTGCATTTTTTATATCATCAAAACTATAGATGCTATCGATAATTCGCTCATCCATCTGTCCAACTCTCCACTCACCATAACTCTCAACCTGAACAGCAACACGGTTCATAGGGTAGTAAGATATTTTTGCAGAGGTGATTTTTGCATTTTCAGGAACAGAAGAGAGAGAAAAACCACTTACTCCAAAACACTCTCCTTTTGCATTTGAGATACCAACAAACATAGAATTATTACCAAAGTGTTCTTTATTTTTCTTTGTTTTTTCTCCAACATAACCTGTCTTATCTGCTAATGGATAGAGTATTTTACTAAACATATTTTCTGCTGGTGAAGTTCTTACTCCTACCATCTGTGCAAATGCTGACTTTACATTTTGTTCTTTACAGACTGCACGAACATAATAGTAGTAGTTTTTCGCAGGTTTTAAGTTACTATCTTTAAAACTTTTGAGCTTTGTCATTCCTATTCTATTTGAATTTTGTGCAAAACCTTTCTTTTTTGATGATCTATAAATTTCAAAATATATATATTTATCATCATTATAGTTCCAACTTAGTTCAATCTCTTTTGCTTCAACAGAAATTGCTTGAAAATTTTCTACTCGTGTAAGAGTATTTGATTTTTTATAATTTCTAACTTCTGTTAAAGCCATTAATAAAGCAGGAATGTTTTCTTCAATGTTTTCACTCATATGCTCAATATAATCACTAATATTACGGGTTCCAACTTCTACAACTAAAGAGAGTGCCCCTTTTGAGTAGTAAAATTCTCGACCACTACCAGAAATGAGATGCACAGGAGGTTTTCCCATATGGACACCATATTCACGGCCACTCTCTTTTCTTATCTCTTCTGCCATATTACATGCTAAAAGATTCAGATCAATCGCATCCACAGCATCTTCATGTATAAAGTTATGTGCTGGAAAAATTACATTTCCTTGTGAATGATAATCAAGTGCAATAGTTATATTTTTATGTGACTCTGTAAAATCACGAAGAGCAGCAGTCTCAGGTTCACTAAATGCAGAGGGTCCTGAATAAACATTTGAAGAGGTATTTCTATTTGGAGTAAATCCTATACTGAAGTTTCGATTTAGATCGACTCCATATGTGCCATCACCATTATTCCTACGGTTTTTTCTCCAAAAAGAGAAATGATTTCTTGAGTATTCAAAACCATCAGGGTTCGCACATGGAACCATATAGAGTGTAGTTGATTTTAAAATTCTTTTCAGACGAGGGTCATACTCAACATGCTCCAATATATACTTTGCAAATGCAAGTGACAGCTCAATACCAATCCATTCTCGTGCATGAATTGTTCCTGTATAAAAAAGTGCCGGTTTATTTTTTGCATTTTCTACATCTTTTGTAACTGTAACAGCTATTATATCTCTCTCTTCCCATGTTTTACCAATTACTTCAACTTTAAAAAGATCGGGATTACTTTTTTGTGCAGCTCTAAAAAAATCTACACACTCATCATATGATGTATACTGTTGTCTCAATGTCTTACCTTACTATTTTATAATTTTTCGAAATAATACTCTTACTTTGTTTTTCTGTCAATTAAATCTACTATCAAATCAATCTTTTTATCATTAAAATTAAGACCCATTTTTTCTTGTTCTGGAGTGGCAAATGCTGGTATACCATTTACTTCTAAAACAATATACTCCTCCTTCTCTCTATCATAAATAATATCCACACCACCAATATCTACACCTGTCGCCTTACAAGCTTTTTTTGCTACATTTATAATTTCATCATTAGCTTCTCTCATAAATACACTTCCGCCACTTGTAACATTTGTTCTCCAGTCTGTTCCACTTGCTTTTCTACCATAACAAGAAACGAACTCACCATCAACAATATCTACACGGAAATCTGTATTATCATAGTCTATAAACTTCTCTACATAAAAATAACGCAAATCCATCTGATTTAAAAAAGGCATCAACATATCTAGGTTTGCTTCATTTTCAATCTTTGTAAGACCAACACCACCCCAACCATCAGTTGGCTTATAGACCATTTTATCCCATTTTTTAATGATTTTTTTGAGCTCATGCCCATCATCACGGTGACATAGCTTATAGTCTGCAGTTTTTACTCCTGAATTTCTTAAAACAAAAGAAGTATGAAACTTATCTTCAGTTAAAGCGAAAGCATCATATGAATTTATCATCGGTATAACACGATTAAGTGCTTGATAGAGATACATCTGATACAGTGTTTGTTCCCCTGCATTATATGAAAAAAACAGATCTAATTTATCAAGTTTTTCACCATGGTACTGTTCACCGTGGTAAAGTATATGTCCATTTTTTGCAATTGCATTTCTTAAATTAAGGTTATCAAGAGTTTGAATATCTCTTTCTCTTAATTTTTTTATAATTTTTTTACCTATTTTATCTCCACCACCGTTATTATATAACCACATACCTATCTTTCTATCTGACATATCTATCCCCTTTAAAATTTAAAATGTTGTGTAAAATGTTGAAATAGTACTCTACTCAACTCTATTCTACTCTCAAAACTACTCTTAAGTGCTCTCTCTTTTACGGTATGATCTCCATCCCCAAAAGGACCTAATCCATCCAATGTTGTAACACCCTCAGAACTCACAATATTAGCATCACTTACGCCACCACGCTCTTCATATGTAAGTTGTTGTTTTGTTATTTTATGAATACTTTCTATCAACTTTAGTGATGATTCTGAAGTCTGCATAACATCTCGCTGAATACCACCACTCAAAGTAGATAGAGTTCCCTTTACATATGATTTTTTAACAATCGTATTAATTAAAGAGAGTACTCTCTCTTTCTCATCTAAAGCTTTATAACGTAGTTCAAATGTTAAATGAGCATGAGGAGAGATAGTATTTGCACCTATTCCCCCCTCAATTTTTCCAACATTGACTGTTGTACCTTTTTCTAAATCTGTTAGTTTGACTAATTCTTGAAGTTTATACGAAGCTTCTAAATTAGCATCATATCCATCACTATAACTATTTCCAGCATGAGCAGCTTTTCCAACTACATCTATAAAAAAAGTTCCAACACCTTTACGCCCTGTTACCACTTCTAGTTTTTCTCCTGCCGCCTCATAAACAAAGCAGTAGTCATACTCCTTAGCTAACTTAGCAGTTAAAATTTTTGAATCATCGCTTCCAGTCTCTTCATCACTCACAAAAAGAATATCAATGTTTCTAATTGCTATTTTGTCTTTTTGTAACTCACGAAGTGCTTCAAGTAGAACAATATTACCACCTTTCATATCACAAACACCAGGGCCATACACCCATTTACTATCTTCGCTAAACTTCTCAAACTTTAAAGGAGGAAAAACAGTATCTATATGACCTAACAGTAAAAGTTTTTTTTCATTTAAGATGTGTAAAGATTTATATAAACGATGATGACCAATAGTTTCGCGCTTAAAAAGCTCTGTTTGAAACCCTAACTCTTCAAACCATTTATCAAAAACTTCGCCTACTCTATTTACACCTGTAGGGTTTTTAGTATATGAATTTATCTCTATGACTTGTTGTAAATCTTGTAAATATTGCATGAAGGTCCAGAATATATAAAATTAAAATCTTATAATTATACAACGATTGAGTTTAAAAGTATGAGGGAGTTATTGTTTTTTAGTTTTTTTTTGTAGAAATGGGTAGTTGAGGGCAAAGAGCCCAGAAGAATTATTTTCTTCTAAGTTCTTTAATACGAGCTTTTTTACCTGCAAGTTCACGAAGATAGAAAAGTTTTGCACGACGAACACGACCGCGACGAATAACTTTAATCTCTTCAATTGAGTCAGAAAAAAGTGGAAATATTCTTTCAATCCCAACACCATTAGCACCAATTTTACGTACAGTAATAGTTGCACCAGTACCTTGACCACGTTTTGAAATACATACACCTTCGTATGCTTGAATACGTGACTTATCACCCTCTTTAATTGTTACTGCTAAACGTACAGTATCACCAGCACGAAAATCTGGAATAGTTTTCTCAGCGATTTGTGCGTTTTCAAAGTTTTCTATGTATTTATTTCTCATAAAAAGTTCCTTTATTTTACACCTTGACAGTGTTTTTTTAGCTGCTCTGGTCTAAAAAACTTAGTTTTACACTCAGACATAGCTAGTTTTAATGAGCGAATTTTACTATGATTTCCCTTTAAGTATTCTGATGGAACACTTAAACCCTCATAGAGCTTTGGTTTTGAGAAAGATGGTGCTTCAAGAAGTGATGTTTCAAAACTTTCAACAGTTAATGAATCACTATTCCCAAGAACACCATCTATATTTCTACTTATTGCATCACACATAACTAAAGAAGCGAGTTCGCCTCCCGTTAATATGTAATCTCCAATAGAAAAAACTTCATCCGCAAAAGTCTCAATAACTCTCTCATCTATCCCCTCATACCTTCCACTCACAAAAGCTATATGGGACTTGGTCGCTAATCGTTTTGCATCATTTTGCACAAACGGTTTTGCAACTGGAGTTAAAAAAACTATATGGACATTCTCATCCTCTTCTTTCAAACTTTTCAATGCATCATACAGAGGTTGTGAGTTCATAACCATACCGGCTCCACCACCAACAGCTGTATCATCTACTTTAGAGTGCTTATTGTTTGAAAAATCTCTTGGATTAAGGAACTTAATGCCTAAAAGATCTTTATCAATAGCACGACGAAGTATTGAGTCACTAAAGTAACCCTCTACTAAGTTTGAAAAAAGTGTAACAAAAGTATAAGTCATTAAGATGCTTCTAAAATATCAATCGCACCACTTAAAGTGATCTCTTTGGCTTTTATATCTACCTTAACTTTAAATGGTTCTATAAAGGGGACTAAAAAGCCCTTTGGCAAACCACTCTCAACTAAACTTTCATTTGTAACTATAATTAAATAGTTCGTTGCGTTTATTCTCTCCATCTCTTTGACATGGCCAAGAAGCTTTCCATCTTCGTAAACTTCACAATCTTCTAAATCAAAGAAAAAGTACTCACCCTCTTCAAGGTGACAGTTTTCTCTTGTCTCTTCATAAGTTGTATAGAGTTTTGCATTTGTAAATTTCTTACAATCTTGAGGATTTGAAAGATTATTAATCTTAACAAGTCCACGCTCTACATTTACATCAGTTAAAGTAATTCTATCTTTTTTATTTATTAAAAAAGAACTTCCTACTCTGAACTGTTCAGGAAAATCTGACTTATCATGAAACTTCATATCACCTTTTATACCGACAGTCTTGCCGATAGTTGCAATGTGAAGGAGAGGTTCTCTAGAGTGCTTCGACATTAATTCTATAACTTACACCATCTTTGGCTTTACAACCAGAAATAACTGTTTTTATAGCTCCAATCATCTTTCCACTCTTTCCAATCAGTTTGCCAATATCGGCTTGATTAGCATAGAGAACGATTTCTGTTACTTCATCACCTTCTTCAACTTCAACTTTAACGTCTTCTGGATGAGATGCTATAAGCTTTGCAAACTCGGCGACAAAATCAGCAATCATGACTAACGACCAGTAATCTTTTTAACACGACCACTCATTTTAGCACCAACGCTTAACCAGTAATCAAGTCTTTCATTATCAACAACAAGTGTTTTTTCTTCATTCATTGGATTGTAATGACCGATAAGTTCGATCCAACCACCATCTCTACGTTTACGGCTATCAGTTACCGCTAAACGATAAAATGGTCTCTTTTTTCTTCCCATACGAGTAAGTCTAATTACTGTCATGTTATTTCCTTAAGAATTTAATATTTTTTGGGGTGTATTTGCAGAATAAATGTTTGTAGTTATACAAGTAGTTTATTGTGCCTCTTACCGCCATTTGGCGTCTTATATCTCAAAAGAGATACCTTCTAATCACAGAGGGATTATTTCAGAAGTTATTACGATAGTGGAATTATATCGAAGTTTTTCTTAAAAGTAAATATACTTTATCTAGGAAGGCCTGCCATTCCGCCAGGACCACCTGCTCCACCCATCATAGACTGAAGTTGTTTCATACCATTTTTCCCAGAAAACTTTTTAGCCATCTTTCCAGCATTTTTAAACTGTTTAATCATACGATTTATTTCAACAACAGTCAATCCACAACCAGCAGCAATTCTTGTTTTTCTTGAGTTATTAATAAGATCTGGATTCTCACGCTCTTTTTTTGTCATAGAGCTAACCATAGCCTTAATATTTTTAAGTTCCCCAGAATTTTCGAAGTCAAAGTCTTTAATAGCTTTACTCATACCACTCATACCCGGAATCATTCCCATAATAGAGCTCATTGAACCCATTTTTTTCATAGATTCCATCTGCTCTAAAAAGTCATTGAAGTTAAACTTACCTTTTTGAATCTTTTTTGTTAGACGTTTTGCATCTTTCTCATCAATAATATTTGCAGTTTTTTCAGCAAGTCCTTCTACATCACCAAAGCCCATAAGACGGTTGACAATACGTTCAGGAATAAAAACTTCAAGATCTTCCATCTTCTCACCCATACCGATAAAACGAAGTGGTACTTGCACTTGACTTGAGAGTCCAAGAGCTACACCACCCTTAGAATCACCATCATATTTTGAAAGAATAACACCATCAATACCAATTTTTTCTTTAAAAGTAGTCGCTGTTCTTATAGCATCTTGACCAGTTAATGAATCAGCAACATAAAAGATCTCATCAGGATTTGCAACTTCTTTTACTTGTGCAAGCTCTCCCATTAGTTCATCATCTATTGCTAAACGGCCTGCTGTATCTATAAGTACAACATCAAAAATTTTGCTTTTTGCATACTCAAGTGCTGATTTTACAACTTCTACTGGGTTTTTGGTCGCTTCATCTTCATACAACTCTACTTCTATCTGAGTAGTTATTTGGCGAAGCTGTTCAACAGCAGCTAAACGCTGTAAGTCAGCCGCAACTATAAGAACTTTCTTCTGTTTATTTTTTAAATATGTAGCAAGTTTACCAGTAGTTGTAGTCTTACCTGAACCTTGTAGTCCCGTCATAAGTATAGTTGTTGGAGGATTTGGAGCAAAGATAAAACCTTTGTTTCCACCAATTTCTAATAGTTCATTTAACCCGACTCTTAGGGCTTCAAGAAACTGATCTTTACCGATACCTTTTTCTTTAGTGAGAAGTTCCACCCGTGCAAGTAATGTTTTAACAACTTTATGATTTACATCAGCCTTTAAAAGATTTTTCTTAAGTTCATTCAGTGCTTTTGTAAGTGCTTTTTCATCATCATGAAAACGAATCTTTTTTATGGCGTTTGTAAAGCTATCTGTTAATGTATCAAACATATATTTCCCTCTAATTTTAGGTATAAAAAGTGGCGAATTATATCTTAGTGTTCTTTAAATTGGGGTTATATTTTATGAGGAAGAGGATGAGAGGAAGAAATCCTCTCATATTAAAAGGTCTATGCACGGCCTAAAGAGATTTTATTCCCTTTAAATTCAAGAATTTCTACAGTAACTTTATCGCCTTCACTAAATACATCACTCACTTTATCTACTCTTTGATCAGAGATCTTAGAGATATGAAGAAGTCCATCTGTACCATCTGGAAGTTCAACGAAAGCACCGAAGTCTACTATGCGTTTTACAGTACCTTCATATTTATCACCAACTTCATACTTGATTTTTGCTTGTTTTGGTGTATTTACTATATTTTCAATATGTCCACGAGCGCCTGCAACACCAGTTTTATTTTTACCAGTGATTTTTACTTTTCCATCTTTTTTATCGATATCTATAGCTACTTCAAACTTCTCAATCATCTCACGAATAGTTTTACCAGCCTGACCAATAACCTCACCTATAAAAGATGGATCAATGTGAAAGAAATCTACTGAAGGTAAAACACCATCGTTAAATTCTATTTTTGCTTCAGCTTCTTCCATAATATCAATAATATGTGAACGACCTTCTTTAGCTTGATAGAGAGCTTCTTTTAAAATTTCTAAAGAGACACCACCAAGTTTGATATCCATCTGCATTGCAGTGATACCATTTTTAGAACCAGTCACCTTAAAGTCCATATCTCCATCATGATCTTCAAGACCCATAATGTCTGAAAGGATTGCATACTTATTACCTTCACTTACCATACCCATAGCAATACCAGCTATAGTATCAGACGTATCTATGTCCGCTGCACGAAGAGCCATATAACCACCACATACAGTAGCCATAGATGAAGAACCATTTGATTCTAAAATCTCTGATACTAAACGAACTGTTTGACCATCTAAATTAATAGCTGGAGCTAAAGCACGTTTTGCTAAGTTACCGTGACCTAGTTCACGACGCTTTGTTCCCATAACTGGTGATGCTTCACCTACCGAAAAACCTGGGAAGTTGTAATGAACCATAAAGTTTTCATTTTGAGTACCCGTATGAGTTAATGACTCAAACATCTGTGCATCTTTTGGCCCACCCATTGTAAGAACTACAAGAGCTTGTGTTTGACCACGAGTAAAGAGACATGATGAGTGTGCATTTGGAAGTACATTTGTATCTATAGTAATAGGACGGACTTCCGTTAAGCTACGGCCATCAGCACGAACTTTATCATTTAAAATTTGAGAACGAACTTGCTCTTTTTTCACTCTATCTATTGCATCTTTAAGTTGTAGCTCTGCTTCTACTTCAGCCCATTCTACTTTTGTATTAAGAATTTTTTTACGAAGTTGTCGTAAAGCAGTTGAACGTTCAGACTTAGCCATCTGGTTCATTGCATCTGCGATATCTGACATATGTGTATCTCTAACATAAGTCATCATCTCTTCATTTACTTCATGTGCTTTTAAGTCAAGTGATACTTGTTCTTTACGAAGTGGAGTAAATGCAGCTTCATATTTTGCATTTGCTGAAAAAAGTTCTTTTTGTGTTTGCTCAAATACAGATATAAGTTCATCTTCACTCATTGCATTTGAAACATGTGTAGCTATAACTGAACCTAACATTGTAGGATCAAGCATAGGATCTACTGGCATATCTGTCACCTCTATATTTTCCCCACCAAAAGCACGCATCTCAATCATAAGAAGGTCATCTTTTGTTCCTGAGAGATAAAGGTCTAGTGTAGAACTATTCAGTTGTGAAAGAGTTGGGTTAAGAACTAACTTACCATCAACTTTTGCAGCACGTACAGCTGATACAGAAACATTTATATCTATGTCTGAAGTAAAAAGTGCAGCTGAAGCTGCATTTAATGCAAGAACTTGAAGATCAGACTCCGCATCTGCAGAGAAAACCATAATAGTTACCTGAGTTGGATGTCCAAAACCCTCTGGAAAAAGTGGACGGAGTGAACGATCTACTATACGAGAAGTAAGTGTTTCAAAATCACTAGGCTTAGTTTCGCGTTTAAAAAAACCACCAGGAATTTTACCTGCTGCATATGTTTTTTCTATGTACTGAACAGTTAAAGGTAAAAAGTTATCTTTTACTATCTCTGTTTCATCGATTACTACTGTTGCAAGTATAACTGTCTTTCCTGACTTAATCCAACATGCACCATTTGCTTGTTTTGCAACATCTCCAAAAGAGTATGACTCTTCTCTATTTTCTAACTCTAAACTTACATCGTATTTCATCTGTTTTCCTCTATTAATTTTTCTATCATCTCATCATTTAATTGTTCTAACTTTTCATAGTAAAGTGAAGTTTCCACATAGTCTTCTATATCATGTAAAAAGAAAATATCATCTACAAAAGGCTCTAGTTGTTCTAACACATCACTTGGTAATACAGGGACTGCGATATAAACAGCTTTAGGTTTTTGTACTAAAACTGTTTTTAAAGCAGTAATGAGTTTACTTCCTGTTTCACTACCTTCATCAATAAGGAGTACAACCTCTTTTTCCATCGAAGGGAATGGTCGACCTTTTCTAAATTGATACACATGACTTAAAATATTTTCTTCATGTTTACGATGTGCTTCACCATATATGTAATCATACTGAATCCCAAAAGATTGAACTAATTTTTCATGAATAACAATCTCTTCTGTTTCACTTACCCGAGCAACTTCACATTCAGCATTATGGGGTGCCATAATAGGTTCTAAAAAAAGAATTTCTAAATTATTTTTATATCGTTTATTGATAAATGTACCAAGTGAGAATCCTCCACGAGATACTGCAACAATATTCCATTGTTCCTCTTTAAACTTATGCATTGGAATCACATCTAAGAGCTTCCTAGCAGCATCTTCTCTATCTTTAATAATATTTATATACTTTTGCACCTTAACCTCTTTAGTTCGCTTGGGGAAACTTATATGTTAAAACAGAACTGTTCCTTGCTTTCATAATTGGTTTCAATAATATTGTAAAGTAAAGATATCGTTCATCTATAAATGAATCACCGTTTACAGTAGTAATAGGTCTTCTAGTTTCACTCAATCTAATTCCAAAGTCCCAACACCTTTTTTTATACATAAACCCAATCTCTTTAGTTTTTGCTTGTCGTGCTTCAAAATCATAATTATATAAACCACTAAATGAATAATGCTTGTCATAAGTATAGCTTAACGTAGATGTTAAATAACTTGTATAGCGTAAAGGGTCTCCTGAATCAAAAGAATCTTTATATAAATGAGAAAGAGCTAATGTAGTCGAATATCTACTTAAAGATATTTTATTAAAAATTTTGGAAAAATTTTGCTCTTTATAATTATAAAACATATTATTATAAAAGTTCAAATAAGTTGTCACGTAATAATCCAATTCATTTTCAAGCTCTCCATATCTTGTTTCGTTTTTTGAGTTAGATACAAGTTGAGAGAGTCTGTGGTAAAGAACCTGTTCTGCTTTTTCATTGTATATATATTGAATAAACTCTAACTGTGCTTCATCTTGAACCGGAGATATATTATAAAATTCACATCTAAATGTACTTGGATCATTCGGATTAAATTTATTAAGAGGATCTGCACAAAAATCTTCATTTTCACTATAGTATCCATCTTTAGATTCTGTTCCCGTCATATTATAAGAGATACCAAAACCTATCACATGAGAAAAATCTTCATACCCTCTAGTCAATTGTGTATTTACGGCTAGAGTATGATAATTTCTTAAAATATAGCCATTATTTAAACTATCTAGTGAAGCTACTCCTGTTGACTGTTTTGAAAATGAAGAGTGTTGCATATATATATTTGCTTTATATGAAAGATTTAAATACTCATCAAAAAGAGAAGTTTGTAATCTTACAGGTAAATTAATATTTGTTTGAACAGCATTTGTTCCTTCTATTCTCGTAATATTATTAGCTTGAATATCTATGTTATAAAGTAAATGATCCTCTAAAAAAGTATCTAGATAGTAATGATATTGAAGTGTAGGTAATTTTTGTAATGTTACATCATTATTAGAAATAGTCAAGTCTTGATAATATTTAAAATATGCTCCAACATAATGTTTATCTGCATTATAAACCATATTTACTCTTGAGAGTACTTGTGTAGCAGTCGCTGTATCTTGTGTATTATTTGATGAAAGGTTCAGATACTCTACATCATTCATAAAATTAATATCTGTGTAGATTAAAGATTGTCCTGCTAGTTTTAGCCCAAACCATTGATTCAAAAAGTTATTATTATTATACTTTAGATGAAATCCATAATGAGTCTGATTTGTAAGTTGCTTCTCATCAAAATAGTCATCTTTCTCTTTAAAGATCCCCGCTCTAAATTCCCCTTTAGAATTTGCAGAATCTACAAAACGAAAAGTTTCATATATACCCTTACCCCGTTTAGTGCGAATTTGTGGTCTTAATTCTAAATCCCACCAGTTTTGTTCCGCTATATAAATGGGTTGTTCATAGTATATACCCTCATCTGAAGAGTATCCAAAAGAGGGCATTAAAAGACCTGTTTTTCTTGTTTTATTAAGTGAGTAACCAAAATAAGGAGTATAAAAAACAGGGATATCTTCAATATAAAGACGGGCATTATAAATATTCATCCATTTATCAGAAAAATTATAATCCGAAGAAGTAAATTCAATCTGCCATATTGGATCTACAGGATTACAGCCACTTAAAACACCAGAATCAATTTCAAGTTTTTTGGCATCAGTTCTTCCTTCACCTGCACTAATCCAAAGTTTTGTTGCTTTATCTGACATGTAAAATGGATGAAAGAGCCGTTTTTTCTTTGCGATATTTATCTTTGCATACTTCCCTAAGAGCTTATATTCTCTTCCTTTATTCACACGAACATGCCCTGTAAGTTCTAAGTCACCGCTTGCTCTATTATAAATTGCTTTATCTGAAGTTATTATATACTCTCCATACAGAACAGAAACACCATCATCAGCTGAGACTACTGCATCTTTTGAGTCTAACTTTCCAGCATAAATTTCTACTTTGTCAGCACTATATAAACTCGTTAAAAGTAGAAGAAGAGTGCATAGTTTTTTAAGCATTTACAACCAAAGTTTTAGCCGTTAGATCATGCCAAGTCTGTTTCGTTGGATTCATCATTCCCCATAAAAATCCAAGATAAAAAAGCATCTCACTGATGACTCTAAATATTGCTCTATTGAGGGATACAAGTACATTAGGATTCTGTAATGTTTTTATCTCTATTACTCGGATTTTGACAGCTATCTTTCCTAAAGTTGCTCCATATTGCATAACAAAAAATGCTTGATAGATAATTTTCATAATCATATATTCAAAAACAAAACTATTTGTTAATCCTATGATTTCTTCAGTCGTAGTGGCACTTACAAAAGAGTCCCAAAGAGCTGCTATTAAAATAAATGAAAGAAGCATTTCATCTATAAAAAATGCTAAAGATCTTTTCTTTGTATCTGCTAATGTTATATCTTCACGATGTAAAGCTTCTTCTAACTCTTCATTCAATACATAATCTCCTAAAGAGCTTGATATGCGATATCTGTACGAATTTTCTTACCAACAAAATGTACTTGACCACATCTTAAATATGCACGGTCTCGAGCTTCTCGTATCGTATCACCTAGTCCTACACAGACTAAGACACGTCCACCATCAGCATATAAAACGCCATCTTCTTTACTTACACCAGCATAAGAGATATGTGTGTACTTTTCAATATCTTCATGCAATACTTCGTCTTCAACGATTTCAGCAGGTGTTGAAGAGGAGTATGGATAATTTGCTGATGCCATAACTACACCAACTGCATACTGCTTGGAAAACTCTACTTTAATTTCTGCTAATCGGTTTGTCGCAGCTTTATGAAACATTTCTGATACACTTGAAGTCATAAGAGGCATCAGTATTTCACACTCAGGATCTCCAAAACGTACATTAAATTCTAGTGTAATAGGCTCACCATTTACTACCATAATTCCTATAAATAATACACCTTCAAAAGGAGCACCCTCTTTTTTCATACCATCTAAGGTAGGTCTGATTACTCTATCTTTAACCTTCTGATACAACTCTTCATCAACTAAAGGTGTTGGAGCATAAGCACCCATACCACCTGTATTTGGACCTGTATCACCATCACCTATGCGCTTATGATCTTGTGCAGCTTGAAGTAAGATGTAATCATCTCCATCACATATAGCAAACATTGAAAGTTCAAAACCATCAAGAAACTCTTCTACAATCACTTTTTTTCCAGCATCTCCAAAAGATTTTCCACTCAACATCTCACCGATAGCTTTTTTAGCCTCATCATGACTAGTAGCTATAATAACACCTTTTCCACCACACAAACCATCAGCTTTTACAACAATAGGAGTAGAGAGAGTATCTGTAAACTTATAGAGCTCTTCAATACTGTCCGACTCAATGTAAGCAGCAGTTGGAATATTATATTTCGCTAAAAAGTTTTTCATATAAACTTTTGAACCTTCTAACTGTGCTGCTTCTGCTGATGGACCAAAGATTGTAAGTCCTTGTTCTTTAAAAATATCTACAACACCATCAACTAATGGTGCTTCAGGACCTACAATTGTAAGCTCAATTTCATTCTCTTTTGCAAATACAGCTAAATCATTATAATCTTTGATATTTATATTTGTCCCTAAATTATCTGTAGCACCATTTCCAGGTTGAAAATAAAGTTCATGTTGCTCCTCTTCATTTTTAATTGCACGACCTATTGAGTACTCACGTCCACCACTACCTAAAATCAAAATTTTCATATATTTGCTCCATAAAATAAAAAAAGTATTTATTTAAAAGACTTTTCTCTTTTAAATAAATACTTCTATAAAGTTAGATAACCCAAATAGCCGTCTCGCGTTTGGTTCGGTTCTCAGAGCCGAATTTGGGTGAAGAGAGGATGGATAACGGCGGTATTTCCTTGATTAATTTCCCAACCTCAGACGGTTATACCGACACACACCAACACTACTAGTTCACAATTTGAATATGTAGAACCCTCAATAATGCGATTGCTCGTACTACTTAGATTATCTATATATCATTATACAAAATTCTAACTTGATTTAGTTTTAGCTTTAATCTATTATAATACGAAATCTAAAATTTCCAAGGCTTACTATCATGTCATACATTCCATTAATTGCTAGAGTTGATTCTCTGCCACCTCTACCAGAGTCAGTTTTAAAAATTGAATCCTTATATGCAGAGGGTGATCCAGATATTGATGATATAGTAAAAATTATAGAATCAGACCCTTCTCTTACAGCTGATATTTTAGCAAAGGTAAATGCACCCTATTATGGATTTTCAAAGAGTATTATCTCAATACTTCAAGCCGTTACTCTTTTTGGTTCAACTCAAATTCGCTCTATTGTATTATCTTCAAGTGTCAATAGAGGTTTTGATATAGATCTCTCTCCTTATGGAATATCCACTTTAGAGTTTTCAAGAATCAGTACAATGCAGAGTGAATTAATATTTCAATGGTACATGGGCATAGATATAAATGTTGCAAGAAGCTTAACCCCTATAGCATTTTTAATGGAAACAGGTAAGATTCTCATAGCAAAAGATATTTTACAGAGTCAAAAAGAGAAAGAATTTATGGCAGATTTAGAAAAATATCGTGATATTTCATATGTTGAAAACATGCATACTATGATGAGCACAGCACAGATTAATACTCTCATTTTTAAGCATTTAAATCTAAATGATACTTTTTGGGAATCAATGAATTATCTTGATGATGATAAAACACCACCAGAGTCTGTTCATGAAATGGTCATTGCTCTACGTATAGTACGTAGTGCCATAAATATTCAAGAACAACTTACACAAAATTCATTACAGATAGCTGAAGATTTGATTAGAGAAAATGAGTTGTTAACAGCTCCTTTTTTACGAGCTGTTAAACGACTTCGAAATAAGTATCTTATTGATTAACTATCTTGTTTTAGATAGTGATCAACCTCTTTAAATAACTTTACAAGAACTGATTCGTAAGATGAAATAAACTCGATATAGTTACTTCGACTACCCTTTTCAAATTCATATTCCATAGTTGCAGCACTTTCACATAAGTTATATGCACCAATATTTAATGCAACATCTTTTATATCCATTGCTAAACGCCGTGCCTCTCTGAATTTACTATCAAGACATAAAGATTTTAATCTTGTAGAGGAGTGACTATACATTGTTTTAAAATCCATTAATATTGACCTATAAAATTCTGTATCACCATTACATCTAGCTAGTCCTACACTTAATGAGAGTTCATTATAACCATCATCATTTTTCATTTTACCTGTGCTGTTTATTTCATTGTCTTTAATATGAAAACTACTCACTTGTAAAGTATCTAATATTTTTTTATAAAAAATATCTAGAATAATAGGTTTTCCAATATGCCCTTGCATTCCACTTACTATAGCTTTATTAATTGCTTCATCCCTAACATCTCCTGTTAATGCCAAAATTGGAATTGTATTATATTTACTACTCTTTCTAATTTCAGCTGTTGCTTCGTATCCATTCATATTTGGCATACTTATATCCATCAAAATAAGATCAAAATGAACATCTTTTCTCACAATATCTAAAGCTTCCTGACCATCATCTACAAAAGTCAGTTCAATTCCCGTCCCTAACAGTAAGCCTAAAATAACTTTTTGATTAACATCATTATCTTCTGCAACTAAAATTTTCTTTTTTGCCATTGCTTTTAATTTATCTTTTAAAGTAGTTTTATGAGATCGTTTATCTAAGTTCTTTTTTACATATAGATCTACAATCATATTTAAAATACTTTGTTGGGTCGCTGGTAGTTGTATAAAAGCATCAACTTTTGAGTTTTTAATCAATTTTGTATCTATTACATTATACAATTCACTTAAGACTACTAACTTCATCCCTTTCACTTTTTTCATTATTTCTATATTTTTTATTGCTAAAGGAGTTAAATTATATTGATTAATTATGACAATATCAAAGTGAATCGTATCATCTAAAACAGCATCTTCAAATGAAGGGATAGCATGTGTAATATAATTAAAATAACCGAGTGAACTTACTAAGCTAATTACATTTTTATTTGATGAATCGACAATTAAAATTCTCTTGCCCAACATTGACGATGAAGGAATTCTATAATGGCGTTTATTTTCTGGATCTTTTAAGGTTAAACTAACTGTAAAGCTAAAAGTAGTTCCAACATCCTTCTTGCTACTTACATGTATTTCACCATCCATAAGCTCTACTAATTCCTTAGAGATAGATAAACCAAGACCTGTCCCACCAAACTTTCTACTTGTTGAATCATCTGCTTGGTAATAAGAGTGAAAAATATTCCCGACTTGCTCCTCTGTCATCCCAATACCCGTATCTGAGATACTAAACTCTAATTTAATTCCATCTAAGAAATCTGATACTTTTTTAACACTTAAAGTCACTTCACCTTCATGAGTAAACTTTACTGCATTCCCTATTAAATTTATAAGAACTTGACCTAAACGTAAAGAGTCACCAATTATTTTGGCAGGAACATCATGTGATACATCGAGTCCAAGTCTCACACTGTTTTTCTTTGCTTTTGTAGCACTTACATTGAGTACATACTCCAAAATATCATTAATATTAAACTCTTTTTTCTCTATCTTTAATTCACCGGCCTTAATCTTTGATACATCTAAAATATCATTTATCAAATTAAGTAAATGTTCTGAAGAATTTTCAATTTTATGAATATAATCTTTTTGGAGAGTATTTAAATCACTCTCAAGTACTAAATGAGTTAAACCCATAATCGCAGTCATTGGTGTCCGTAACTCATGACTTACATGAGAAAGTAGCTTATCTTTTGTTCCATTATCAGAAAGAGCTTGCTCTAGTTTTTCTGATTGTATTAATAATTTATTACTATATACTTCATTAATTTTTTTATATTTTAATAAATACTTTACTAATACTATTATCACAATACTCAGTAATAACCCTATTAAAAAAATATATTTAGGGAGAACTTCATTTGGAGAGGATTGTTCAACTACTGTTTTATTAAGATTTTTTGCAACACTCGAAGTTTCAAATTCTGTTTCTATATTAGCTTGATTATTAACTATAGTATCAGGTATTTTTTCTTCAACAACCTTAACCATACTCTTCTCTTCTCTTCTCTCAGGAAAAATTTTAGATATTTCATCTTTTTCTTCTGCTGTAACACTTATGTCCAGTGTTTTCTGTTCTTTTGGTAATTTTTTTAATTTTGTCACATAAATATCAGGGTATGCTAAACGAAGTGTATCGAGAACTTCTTGAAGTACTTTTCTATCTCGAAATGGCTCGACTAAAGTTATATAATAGCTTCCTGATGCTCTTGCTTTAAATACAAAAGATTTTTGCTCTTTTAACTCTAGTATATGAGAATATTGACTGAGGAACTCTTCTACTTCAACAAGAGAGTTTTGTGCTGTTTCAAGTGTTGGGAAAGAGCCTAATCGAATACTTCTTAGGTACTCAGCATTCAATAGTGTAGAAGAAAATATAAATATTGTAAAAAATAAAAAGTATCTCAATTTGTTTCCTCAAATGTATATAAATTTTTCTTATTATAACAAAATATAGTGAAGAAATAGAGAGCTTCTAAACCAAATCTAAACAACTTTTAATTGTTGTTGTTTTTGAGACCATACAGTTAAATTTTGAATCAACTACTTTTGCTGTTGTTTTTCCAATTACAATTATTTTATGATTTTTTGTAAAACTATTTGTCAATAAAAAGCATCTTATGCTTGATGGAGAAGTAAAAATCAAAGTTGCATTCTCTTGAATATCTAAGTTATTCATCTCAGGAGAGCATTGACTTTCATAAACTATTTTTTCATCAATACTATATCCATTTTCTACACAATTATCCCTAAAATTAGAAGCAACCTCTTTAGCTCTTAGGTAAAGCCATCTAGTCTCTTTTGAATAACTTTGAATAATTCGAGATAAATCATCGCCATACCCTTCACCCGTTGTTAAAATATCACATCCTAAAGATTTTAAACTATTAGCACTCTGTTGTGATATACAAAGAAATTTTTTTTCAATATATTGTTTCTTATCATATGCTTGTAATGCATGAGAAATCTGTTTTGAGGTGACAATAATATAATCATACTCCTCAAAATTTATCTTAGGTTTAAGGAATGTAATTTGAAGAGAATTTATATGTATTGTATTTGGATATGACGATGTTGAAAAAAGATATACAGGTGTCTTACTCATAAGAATAGAGAATTAAATCTCTACTCCCACTCAATTGTTGCAGGTGGTTTACTTGAAATATCGTAAACAACACGGTTGATTCCATCAACTTCATTAATAATTCTTCTTGAAATACGCTCAAGTAAATCATGTGGTAAGTGTGCAAATGTAGCAGTCATGCCATCAACCGCCTCAACAACTCTTACACAAACAGTGTTGTCATAAGTACGGTTATCACCCATAACACCAACTGATTTTACATTAAGTAAAACTGCAAATGCTTGCCAAGTTTTAGCATAGTAGCCACTTGCTTTAAGTTCATCAAGTAAAATAACATCAGCTTCACGAAGGATAGTTAAATCTGGAACATTTACATCACCCATGATTCGTATAGCAAGTCCAGGCCCAGGGAATGGGTGACGGTTAATCATACCCTCTGGAAGACCTAGCTCTAAACCAATTTTACGCACCTCATCTTTAAAGAGTTCTCTTAAAGGCTCAATAAGTTCAAAATCCATCCAATCAGGTAGACCACCAACATTATGGTGAGACTTAATTACTTCAGATGGTCCATTTACAGAGATAGACTCAATAACATCAGGATAAAGTGTACCTTGTGCTAAAAACTTAATACCATCGTGTTTTTTAGCCTCTTTTTCAAACTCTTCTATAAAAGTATGACCAATAATTTTACGTTTTTGCTCAGGATCGGAGATACCTTCAAGTTTTCCTAAAAAGTTATCTACTGCATCTACAGTGATAAGTGGCGTTTTAAGATTGATTTTGAAAACTTCCTCAACCTGCTCACGCTCACCTTTACGTAAAAGACCATTATCTACAAATACTGGAATAAGCTGATCGCCTATCGCTTCATAAAGCATAGCAGCAACAACAGAGCTATCAACACCACCACTTAAACCACAAAGAACTTTACCATCACCAACTTTTTCACGAATTGATTTAATTTGTTCTTTTAAGAAGTGCTCCATTTTCCATTTTTCTGTAACACCACAAATATTTTTTGCGAAGTTACGTAACATTAAATAGCCCTCTTCTGAGTGCTGCACTTCTGGATGAAACTGCATTGCATAAACACGTTTTTCTTCATTTGCAATTGCTGCATACGGAGAGTTTGCAGAAGTAGCTATAGGTGCGAAACCTTCAGGAAGTACATCTACTTTATCTGAATGACTCATCCAAACGATACGATCATCATCACAGTCAGCTAATAGAGGAGACTCTGTTTCTAATTTAAGTTCAGCTTTTCCATACTCATGGTGATCAGAACGAATAACACTTCCACCAAAATCTACAGCTATTCTCTGCATACCATAACAGATACCAAGAACTGGTATACCCATAGAGTAAACACCTTGGTCAACCTCATAAGCATCTTCATTATATACAGAAGATGGACCACCACTAAGAATAATTCCCTTAGGGTTTTTTGTTTTTATCTCTTCTACTGAAGTATGATAAGGAAGAATTTCACAGTAAATCTTGTCTTCACGAAGACGACGAGCGATAAGTTGTGTATATTGAGAACCGAAATCTAAAACAATGATGCTAACATTTGTCATATAAATGCCTTTTAAAAATGGAATAATTTAATTACGAAAGGATACTACAATAAAGATTAATGTTTGATTTACAAAAAGTGATAAGAGAGTATATCTCCAAAAATTGGAGATATTTAAAATACTATGGGTGAGGAATATATAATCCTAAAACTTCAAACTGAAGGTACCAAATAGATACAGAAACAATATAACCAACTAAAATAGTCCATGCATGTTTCATATGAGATCCAAAAGTATAAATACCATGAAGTCTACCCATAACACCAACACCTGCTGCCGAACCAAAAGAGATTAAACTGCCACCAACACCTGCTGTCATTGTAACAAGCATCCACTGTGCTAAGTCCATATCTGGAGATGATTTTAAGATAGCACTCATAACTGGTACATTATCAACAATCGCTGAAAGGAAACCTACCCCAACATTGGCCATAGTAGGTCCAACTAAAGCATACATATCATGAATATACTCTAAAAAACCTAAGTAGTGAAGTGCACCAACTGCTGAAAGAATACCAAAGAAGAAAAGAAGAGTATCATTTTCAACTTTTTGCATATTTACATAAATATTAAATGAGTTTTTTCCTGCTTTTGTAAGAAAAATAGAATAAAGTTTAAGTATAGCCATACCAAACATCATACCCCACATCGCTGGAAAATGGAAAAACTGATGACCAAGAACAGCCATAACAATCGTTGCTACACCTAAGTAAGCTACACCCATACCACCATCTAAAACAACTGGTTTTTTCTCAGATTCAGCATCAAAAGGAGGTTGTCCTGTTGGAACTGACATACCCAGTAGAGTAGCAGTGACTAACCAACCTGCAATCGAAGCAGGGAAAAGGAATAAAAAGTCAATAAACTCACCCTTATTAGCTGTCCAAGCCATAAGTGTCGTGATATCACCAAATGGAGACCATGCACCACCAGCATTTGCTGCAACAACTATATTTATTGCACCAGGAACAAGGAATGCAAGGTTTTTCTTATCAATTGTAAAAAGTACAGTAGATAAAATAAGTGCTGTAGTTAAGTTATCTGCAACCGGAGAGATAAAGAAAGCTAATAGACCAGTTAACCAAAAAAGCTTTTTATAAGTATAGCCCTTAGAAACAAGTTTATACTTCATTAAATCAAAAACACCACGTTCAATCAATGTTTCTATATAGGTCATTGCTACTAGTAAAAAGAAAAATATCTCTGCAATTTCAAGTATTAAATGCTCTAATTCATCATGTAAAGGATCTGGATTAAGACCATTTATCGCATAAAAAATACCAATGAGCATAAACATAAACGTACCCGCAAACAGTGCAGGTTTTGCTTTGTTTACCTCATACTTATCTTCAGTTGCAATAAAATAATATGCTATTACAAATACCGCTAAACTTAACCAACCAACCCAACTCGTAGCTAAATTAACTGCTTGTCCATCTATTAAAACATGACCTGCTGCTACTGCAGCATCTGACATCGAACCGTGTTCCATTATTTCTCCTCTTGTATCGTGTGCACACCTATGGATTTGTCTCTCAAAAGTGCCATCTTTACTATCTCTCTAGCTGTTAGTAAACGAAATTTTAGTAGTGTACCAATATTTTCATTTAAAAGAGCATTAATTGACTCAAATGCATCATTTAATCCACTTTTTGTACGGATAATAGAGACATTCTCCCACATAATACGACGGAGTTGATTCTTTTTTGCCTTATCTTCTTTAAGACTCATTATGTTTTGTGAGACATCAAATGGTACAAATTTATTTTCTTCTGTTTTACTTAAAATATCTGCTGCTGCACGTGCACCAAATACTAAACCTTCAAGAAGAGAGTTTGATGCGAGTCTATTAGCACCATGAACTCTAGTTGATGCCACTTCTCCAACAACATACAGGTTTTTTACACCTGGGACCCTACCCTTTAAATCACTTTTAATTCCACCTATTGCATAATGGAATGCTGGAGATATAGGAACCCTTGTAAAGGGTACATCATATCCTAAAGATTTAAGATAAGTTGCAATATTTGGAAACCTCTTATCAAAATACTCAGCATCAAAATTTTTAAAAGAGAGATATACATTCATTCCTGTTTTCTTCTTATGAATATAGATAGACTTACTTACGATATCACGAGATGCAAGTTCTCCTCTTTTATCATAGTCAAATAGAAAACGCCGTCCACTCTCATCTTCTATAGTCGCACCCTCTCCACGAAGAGCTTCAGTTAAAAGCATCTTTTGAGCATTGTCACTATTAACAAAAACTGTAGGATGAAACTGCAGCATCTCCATTCTATCTAGTTCTATCCCCTTCTCTACACAAAGTCCCTGTATATCAGCACTGATACAAGGGGCATTTGTGTGGTACTCGTAGAGTGAACCAACCCCACCACTTGCAATAATGACATCTTTAGCATAGATATTTCTTGACTCTCTATGGTCTAAAACAGTCACACCATAACAGACTCCATCTTTTATAAGAAGATCAACAACTCGAGCATTTCCCAACATTGCATGTGGATTTTGAGAGAGTAAAAAATGATGTAAATAACGTCCTGTGGCATCACCACCAGCATGTAAAATCCTTTCACAAGAGTGAGCTGCTTCCTTTGTATAAAGCAGTTCTCCTTTTTCATTCACATCAAAATTAAATCCATTATCTACTAAGTCATCAATAGCTTCTCTTGAAAACTGAGAGAGTACTGCAACTGCCTCCTCATCGCAAAGCCCATCTCCGGCATCAAGAGTATCTTGAATATGGACTGGGATATCTGCTTTGTCTCTAGCAAGTGCCACACCGCCTTGTGCATAAAATGTATTACATTTAAATGTCTCACGCTTATTGATAATAAGTACTTTCTTCTCTTTAGGTATCTTCATCGCAGCATAGAGTCCAGCTACACCAGCACCAATAATTATTACATCATATCTAAACATTATTTACAACTCTCATTATTTTCATCTACTTCAAACTGCTTCTTTTTTATAAAGAAATCAACATTATCATCACTTTTTGGAGGAGTCACTTCATAATATGGTGCAGCTTTGTAGCCACATGCATTTAGACTTAACAAAAAGATTGCTATAATTAGCATATGAAAAATGCTCAAGATATTATTACGTCTATTCAATATAAACCCCAATTTAAAAAAATTCTGCACCACAAATGCATCAATAAACTTATGAACACTATTCTTCCAGCGATAAGAAGAAGTGTAAAGCATGGTTATATTAATAAAAGTATTCTTTATATTACTATAACATCAGCACTCAATAAATATGACAAAGATAATATTATAAAAACAATTAAAACGGTTTTAAATTCTAAAATGATTTTACAATCAGAACGCTTTGTTGCATGTAATGAGATAATTATCGAAGATGTTATAGTTTATGTTGACCATAAACCAAAAATAGACACCTCTCTGCATAGAACAGATGTAGATAAACTCACCTATCCTGAACGAGCAAGTGGCGATATTGAAATTAAGATAGAAGACCCAAAGTTAAAAACTTTAGCACAGAGTATTCAAGATATTATCAAAAAAGAGCAACATGACCCTTCTTGAAACAATAAAACAACTTCCAAATTCTCCCGGAGTCTACCAGTACTTTAACAAAGAGGAAGAACTTCTCTATATAGGTAAAGCAAAAAATCTTAGTAACCGTGTAAAAAGCTACTGGCAATTTACACCAGACCTTCGAGCTAATAACAACCTTTCTATTCGAATTACTAAAATGATTGATCAGACAGCATCAATGAACTATATTCTAGTAAAGAGTGAGCATGATGCACTCATTTTAGAAAACTCTCTTATAAAACAACTCAATCCTAAATATAACATCTTACTTCGTGATGATAAGACCTATCCCTATATTTATATAGACACAACTGAAAAATATCCCCGTTTTGATATCACTCGTAAAATCATAAAAGCAGAAGGTATAGAGTACTATGGACCTTATTCTATAGCGGCAAGAGACATTTTAAACTCCATTTATGAGACATGTAAACTTGTTCAAAAAAAGTCTTGTCTTAAATCAAAAAAACTCTGTTTATATCACCAAATAGATAAGTGCCTTGGGCCCTGTGAACTACCTATCTCGAAAGAGAGATATCAGAAGGAACTGGACCTTGCAACATCACTTATAAAAAATAAAAAACTGCTTATCAAAGAACTAGTTAAAAAAATGGAGTTTTATGCAGAGGAGATGCGCTTTGAAGAAGCAGCCCAACTACGAGATAGAGTAGAAAGAATTAGCCGCTCTGAGATTAAAAGTGAAATTGATTTTGCTAGTGATGAGAACTATGATATTTTTGTTGTTGGAAACTCTCTAAAGAGAGCAGTAATCGTAAGAGTATTTATGAGAAATGGCAAAATTATCTCATCTTCTCATGATTATATAAACATAAATGAGGATTTTTTTGAAGATGAACTCTATTTTCGTGCATTGCTTGACTACTATAAAGAGCAGAAACCTCCTATAGTCGCACCCATACTACTTTCAAAAGAGATAGAGTCTCAAAAACTTATGGAGGAGCACCTCTCTAATGTTTTTGAAAGAAAAGCAACTATCTCTGTACCAAAACGAGGAAAAAAAAGGGATCTTATTGATCTTGCACTGCTAAATGCGACAGAACTCCTCAAAAAAGATAAAAAAAATGATGTTCATAAAATCACCCTAGAGCTTCAAGAACTTTGTAATTTAGAAAAAATACCCTCTAGAGTAGAAGTTTTTGACAACTCTCATATGTCAGGAGTAGCAACCGTTGGAGCTATGGTCGTTTATGAAGATGGTAAATTTATTAAAAACTCTTATAGAACTTATCATTTAGAGGCAAAAGATGAATATGGTCAGATGAGAGAAACACTCACACGGAGGGTTAATAGTTTTGAAAAAAGTCCCCCTCCTGACTTATGGGTACTAGATGGAGGAGCGACACTGCTTAAGCTTGCAAAAGAGATATTAACATCAAATGCAGTAAATTTAGATGTTATCGCTATCTCAAAAGAGAAGATAGATGCAAAAGCTCATAGAGCAAAAGGGAAAGCGAATGATATAATCTACACAAAAGATACTATATTTCGACTCAAAAACAGTGATAAAAGACTCCAATGGGTACAAAACTTACGTGATGAAGCACATAAAAGTGCTATAACATTTCATAAAAAAACAAAATTAAGACTTGACCAGGAGAGTGATTTACTCACACTTAATGGTATCTCAACAGCTAAAATTAAAAAACTTCTCGCCCACTTTGGTACATTTGAAGAAGTAAAAAAAGTTACTTTTGAAGAGATTAGTATTGTTTTAAATAAAAAAGATGCTAAAACAATCAAAAAGTTTTATAACTAAGTTTTATTTATCTTTGTTTATGATATATTTATGTCGATTCTAGTTTAGGAGTTTTTATGGAAGATATAACTGAAGAAGAGTATTTTATTGGTTCTGATGCCATTATTAGTCAAACAGACGAGAAAGGTATCATTACATATGCCAACAGAGCATTTGGTGAAGTATCTGGTTACAAGACTACTGAGCTGGTAGGAAATCCACACAGTATTATTAGACATAAAGATATGCCTGCTGCTATTTTTATGAAAATGTGGGAAACTATATCTGGTGGACAAGCATGGAATGGTATAGTTAAAAATAGACGTGCTGATGGTAGATTTTACTGGGTAGATACAGAAATACTTCCTATAAAAGACGAAGACGATAGAATCACAGGCTATATAGCTGTTCGAAAAGAGGCTTCGAGAAAAGATATTAATGAAACACAAGAGACATATAGAAAAATGTTAGAAACACAAGAGTAAAGGGAAGAGATATATGCTTATTTATAATTTTCAAAAAGAGTTTTTAGGAATTGATGAAAAAGACTTAAGGTTTTTAGGCTTTAAAAGTCTTAGTGCCCTGAGAGCTGAAGTAAGTGACTTTGCAGATCTATTTGTAAAAACACCAGGTTACATTCATAATTTTAAACATGTTCATTGGATTGATTTTATTACATGTGCAGACTCCCATGAAGAATCAAAAGTTATTATTAATGTTAACAATAAAAACTATAAATGTTTTATCCAAATCTCTACTGCCTACCTTGTTGATAATCCATCTTCAAAAGCATACCTAATAAATTTACATAAACTCAAAGAGCTTAGTCAAAAAGAGAGTGAAAGTATCTCTGGTGATATTGCAGAGAGAGTTACACCTACTGGAACTACAGAAGTAAAACAGATTTTAAATACTCCAGATTTAAGTGATGATTTTACACATCAAGATACATTTGAACCAGAAATATTAAACCCTTCTGTTACAGTTGATCCTTATGAAACACCATTAGAGATAAACTTAGAAGACAATATCATAGATGATGAGTATGCACCAACTGACTCTATTGAAATTGATATGGACGATACAGCACTAGATGTTACTATGGATGTTGAGCATGATGAAAACTATATGGAACCACTTAATGTAGCATACTCAGATGATTTACTTTTAGAAGACACAGTTGAACCTTTAGAGCAAACAGTTCCTATAGAGCCAATAGAACACTCTTTTAAAATAGAAGAGGTTGATGATGCAGATTATGACAGTGCCTATGTTTATGATCCATCTGTTGCATCTGATGAGCTTGGACTTCCTCTTGATCTTATTGAAGAGTTTATTCAAGACTTTATAGAACAAGCAAAAGAGTTTAAACCAAAACTTTTTGAATCACTTGAAGAGCATGATTTAGATAACTTAAAAATATTATCTCATAAACTTAAAGGTGTTGCTGCAAACTTAAGAATCGAAGATGCACTTGAAAAACTAACAATTATAAACACTTCAAATGACACAACCGAAATTCATAGTAATCTAAATACTTTTTATAAAATAATTACTAAACTTTCGGGAGAAGAGATAAAAAGTGCACCAGCCCCAATTGAAGAGTCAACTCCTCAAGAAATATCAGAAGAAATAGAGGAAGAGATAGAAGAGATTACACTTGATTTTAAAGAAGATGACTTCGATGATATTTACAGTGATTCAGCTAATGTTGCAGAAGAGAAAGAGGAGTTTACTGAAAATTTTGAAGAAGAAGCTACACCTCTTTCCTTAGATATAGATGACTTTTCAGATGACACTGATGATAGTAACCAAGAAGTAATATCTGCACAAATTGAACATCTAGACTACACTCCAACTCACTACTCAAAAGAAGAAGTAGCAAATGAAATTGGCCTTGATCTCATTAGCTTTAATGAACTTTTCAATGACTATATATTAGAAGCAAATGAGATTACAACTAGGCTCAAAAGTTTAATTCAAAATGAAGAGATTCAGACACTAAAAAATGAAGCACATAAACTTAAAGGAATGAGTAACAACATGAGGATTGAGGATTTCAATGATTCTCTTAGTGTACTAATGAATTCCACCAATACAGAAGAGTTACTAAAAGCACTCTCTCAAGTAGAGATGGTATTAATAGAACTATCAAAAACAGGAGAATAAGCGATGCAAATAGGCCTTAAAAACAGACTAAGACTTATCAGTCTTTTTCCAATTATTATTTTATTTTCTATCACAAGTTATTTTGTTTATAACTCATATGCAAACTATAAAGCAGCACAAATTCTCCAAAATAAACTTTCAGAGAATAGAGAGTTAAACCATCTTGTGAATAATATTTCGCGTGAACGTGGAATGACAGTTATGTATCTAGGAAACTCTTCACCAAATACTCTACGATCTCTAGTAAAACAGCGAAAGATTGTTGATGAAGCTACTACTCAATACCTATTAAATGTAAAGAATAAAGAAGTTTTACATGATCATTCACATGGGATACAGAACTGTCAAACTTGTAAGAATGTACAAACAGTAGAGAACTTTATGATTCAAATCAAAAAGAGTCGTGCACTTGTTGATAAACAACAAACAAATTTTAAAGATGTCTATAAAGAAATCTATGGGAAAGCTCAGCATACTGCAATTTCACACCTCGAAGAGATTACAACAAATCAACTTGATCCCGAAATAAATATGTATGCTACCCAGTATATCTCCTTAGTACGTGCTAGTGAATATACTTCTGATGAACGTGACTTTATATCATTTGCAATAGCAAGATCGACAGAGTTTGAAGAAGAAGAGATAAATGAGTGGATTACACTTATAGCTCGTGCAGATGCAGTTACATATAACACTCTCAAAAATAAGCTACTCGTCTCACAACTTGATGAGTTACTTCAGAGTGAAGATTACTTAGAGCTTTTAGATGATATAAATACAGAACGAACTGGGATTATCTCAGATGCAGCTACTGGTGACTATGAGATAACTTCTGGAATTTGGTTTACAATGCTCTCAGAAAAAACAAATACACTCTCAAATGCAGAAGAGATTATTTTAAATGCAATGGATGAACGAGCTGTATCAGTAAAATCAGATGCATTACAATTTCTAACAATTACGCTTACAATTTGGGCAGTTTCTGTTCTTCTAGCTATTTTAGGCTTTCTGCTTTCAAATGAGATAGCAAGAAATATCAAAAATCTTGAGGAAGTACTCAAACGTGTTGCAGCAGATGCACACGACAAAGAAGAAGCTGTTGATATCAACCTTCATACTGCAAAAGGTACTGCTGAAGCCTATGACTTACTCGAGCATATAATTGAGCAAACACGACAAGATAAAGAGTCTGCACAGGAGGCATCTGAAGCTAAATCAATGTTCCTAGCAAATATGTCACATGAAATTCGAACACCACTTAACGGTATTGTTGGATTTACTGAACTTCTTAAAGATACAGGCCTTGAAGAGGAACAGACTGAATTTGTTGAAATTATTGAAAAATCTTCAGAAAATCTTCTTGAAATTATTAATAATATTCTTGACCTTTCAAAAATTGAGTCAAATAAACTTGAGATTGAAGACATAGCATTTAATCCGGCTGAAGAGTTTGAATCAGCAGTTGATGTTTATGCTGTTCGTGCAAGTGAAAAACATATAGACCTTGGTTGTTTCATAGATCCTGAGCTTGAAAATCCAATAAAAGGTGATCCAACAAAACTCAAAGAGGTTATTATTAACCTTCTCTCAAATGCTGTTAAGTTTACAAGCAGTGCAGGTGCTATTAATGTTGATATTCGTAAACTCAACTCAGAACAAGATGGAATAACAAGAATTCGTTTTGAAGTTCAAGATAGTGGTATTGGTGTAACAAGTGAACAAAAAGCAAGAATTTTTGATGCTTTTAGCCAAGCCGACACATCTATTACTCGTAAATATGGTGGTACTGGACTTGGACTTACTATCTCATCCCGTTTTATTGAACTTATGGGTGGACAGCTTGATCTACATTCTGAACCAGGAGAAGGGACTACATTCTTCTTTACTGTTGACTTTGAAGAGATTGAGACACTCAATGAAAGTGCTAGAGGGACATTCTCAAGTATCAATGCACTAGTACTAGAGTCTCCACATAAAACAAAACGCCAAGAGACTTACCTTCGAGAGTATCTTGATTTTTATGGTGTTAGTTATACATCATTTAAAGATATATCAGAGCTTGAAACACTCCAGCGACAAGTAAGTTATGACCTTGTATTAATTGATTATGATTATTCAGATGAAGCAGGTCTAAAAAAATATAGTGAGCTTCCTCAAGAGTTTATTCTTGTAACAAAATCATTCTATATGAAGAAAATAGATTCTATGAATCTAGATATCTTTAAAACACTTTATGAACCACTTAATAACTCTAAACTAAAACTTGTTTTAGAAAACTACCATAGTGAAAATTTTAGCGCAAAAAGAGCTAAAAAGATAAACCGTAAAAAGTTTAATGCAGATAGTTCAAAGTTTAATGCAAATGTACTTGTTGCAGAAGATAATATTATCAACCAAAAACTTATTAAACGGACTTTGGAAGACTTAGGTCTTACAATTAGTATCGCTTCAAATGGTTTAGAAGCTTTCCAAAAACGAAAAGATGGAAACTTTGATCTTATATTTATGGATATACAAATGCCTTTCTTAGATGGTATGGAAGCGACAAAAGAGATACTTGAATATGAAGAGGATTACAATCAACCCCATATACCTATTTTAGCACTTACAGCTAATGCATTAAAAGGAGACAGAGAGCGTTTCTTAGAAGCTGGGCTAGATGAATATACAACGAAGCCACTCGTTCGTTCTGAGATTGTTTCACTCTTAAACCACTTTTTAGCAGACTATATTGTTGATACTAGTGAGACTGTTACACCCGAAACAGAGACTAAAATAGAAGAAGTTTTACCTAAACCTGAAGTTATTGAACCTACTCCTGAAGTTGAAACTGAAGCAGAAGAGATTTTACCTGAACCTGAAGTTATTGAACCTACTCCTGAAGTTGAAACTCAAGCAGAAGACATTTTACCTGAACCTGAAGTTGAACCTACTCCTGAAGTTGAAACTCAAGCAGAAGAGATTTTACCTGAACCTGAAGTTGAACCTACTCCTGAAGTTGAAACTCAAGCAGAAGAGATTGTACCTGAACCTGAAGTTATTGAACCTACTCCTGAAGTTGAAACTCAAGCAGAAGAGATTGTACCTGAACCTGAAGTTATTGAACCTACTCTTGAAGTTGAAACTCAAGCAGAAGAAATTTCAGCAGATGAAACTTTACCACCATATAAAGCAGATATTCTTCTTGCTAAGAAAAGTAAATTTGAAACAAGACTCTATACTGTAATCTTTGATACTCTTGGATACTCTTATGAAGTTGCTTACTCAAGAGATGAACTTGAACGTTTAAGTGCTAAAAAGAGCTATAGGGTTGTTATGTTTGACAAAGATTGCTACAATATCTCATTAGAATCATTTAGTGAGACTATTAAAACTCTCTCAACTACAAGTGGTCTCTCTTCATCACTAATCTTAATTGATGACAATGAAGAAGAGTCGGAGTATGTAGATGCGACAGTTACAAATACGGTAAATAAAGAGTCACTCAGAGCTCTTTTTGAAAAATTAATTTAAGGAAATATAATGAGAAGAGATGACTTAGTTGTTTTAGCTGTAGATGATGATATGATAAATCTTAAGCTTCTAAAATCAATGCTCAAAAAGAGTGGTAATGTAAAAGAGGTCATTGAAGCTAAAAATGGCTCAGATGCTATTGGTGAGTTAAAGGGTCGTGATGATATTGACCTTATACTATTAGATATTATAATGCCAATCATGGGTGGTATTGATATGCTTAAAGTTGTTCGTGCTGATGAAAACTTACGTCAGTTACCAATTATTGTACTAACAACAGATGAGACCAAAAAAGTTGAAGCTTTAGATTGTGGTGCGAATGGTTTCTTAATGAAACCTATCCGAAAAGAAGATCTTGAAAGAAAAATAGCAGAAGTTATTTTATAATAAACTTTTTACTTAAACAGATTCTATACAAGAATCTGTTTAAGTACTTCCTCTATCCTAGTTACTCCTACTATTTCCATAGCATCCTGAACTTCTTGAGGTATATCTTCTAAATCACGTTCATAATTTTTTGCAGGGATAAGAACTTTTGTCATTCCTGCTTTATGTGCCGCAATTAGTTTTTCTTTAAGTCCTCCAATCGGTAGGACATCACCACTCAAAGAGACCTCTCCAGTCATAGCAATCTCAGAACGAATCTTCTTACCACTAAGAATAGAAGCTATAACACTACACATCGCTATCCCTGCACTAGGGCCATCTTTTGGAGTTGCTCCATCTGGCACATGAATATGAAGATCATAGCGTTTATATACCTCACTACTATCTAACTTAACGCCCTCTTCTTTCTCTTTAAAAGTTATAGGAATATTTTTAGCCTCTATCTTTAGTTTACGAGTATCTATCAGAGTCTTAACAACACTCATAGCGATTCTAGCAGACTCTTTCATAACATCACCAAGGCTTCCTGTGAGTTGTAGTGTCCCCTTACCTTTAATACGAATAGACTCTATCTTAAGGACATCTCCACCCACTGCAGTCCATGCTAAACCATTTACAACACCAACAACAGGTACTTTATCTGTTTTTTCAATCTCAAAGACAGACTTATCAAAAAAAGTTTTTAGATTTTTAAGTGTTACAGATACTTTATTTGTTTCAGGATGTTGTAGAATCTCTTTAGCAACTTTACGACTCAAATCAGCAATACGGCGACGTAGGTTACGAACACCAGCTTCACGTGTATAGCTATGTATCAACTCTTTAAGAGCCGGTTTTGAGATGCTTAGCTCTGACTTTTTAAGTCCATGCTTTTTTACCTCTTGAGGTATCAGATACCGAGATGCTATCTCAAACTTCTCTTGTGGTGTGTATGAACTTACAGAGATAAATTCCATTCTATCACGAAGAGGTGCAGGAATACGCCCAACATCATTAGCCGTTGCAATAAAGATTGCATTTGAAAGATCAAGATTAAAGTTTAAATAGTAATCTCTAAATTCGCTATTTTGCTCAGGATCTAAAATCTCTAAAAGAGCAGCTGTAGGATCACCCCTTTGTGAACGAGAGACTTTATCTATCTCATCAAGTACAATTACAGGATTCATTTTTTTAGCATCTATGAGTCCTTGGGTAATACGTCCTGGCATTGCTCCGACATAGGTACGACGATGACCACGAAGTTCATTTACATCTTCTAAACCACCAAGTGCTATTCGAACGAGTGGACGTTTTAGTGCAACAGCTATAGAGTTTGCTAATGATGTTTTACCAACACCGGGAGGACCACTAAAACAGAGAATTGCTCCTGCACTTTTTTTCTGTGAAACACCACGAAGTTCTAGTAACTCCTTAACAGCAAAATATTCCACTATACGTTTTTTAGGCTTTTCTAAAGAGAAGTGATCTTTATCTAGTTGTGCTTCTACATTATCTATATGAAGTGATTTTTTAGCCATATTTCCAAAAGGAATATCTAAAACCCAGTCAAGATAAGTTTGTGTCATAGAAGCATCTGAAGAGTCAGGATGCATACGTGCATAGCGTTCTAGTTGCTTGTTAATCTCTTTATAAGCATCTTCACTCATTTTAGATTTTTTAGCTTCTAGTTTTTTACGATACTCTTCAATCTCTTCATCACGAGAGTTATCAGTTCCTAACTCTTTTTGAATCTGTTTGAGTTGTTCTTTTAAAAAGTACTCTTTATTTACTTTTTCTATATGTGTATGAACTTTTGTACGTATCTCTTTTTGCAATTTATTTGCTTCTATCTCATCTATAAGATAATCAATTAAATCTAAAAATCTTTTCTCTGTATCAAGTTCTACAAACAGTTTATAAGCTTGCTCTTTTTTAAGTTTCACAGTAGAACAGATAAGATCAATGATACGATTATGATCATGGTTCTCTTCAATGGTACGAAGTAAATCTGGAGGAAAATAATTGCTAACACTGGAGAGTGTTCGCACTTTTTCTCGTACAACTTCTAAAATTGCATCAACTTTGAGGTTATGTACTTCTGTTGCATTTATCACATCAACATGAGCCATTAATGGTTCACTAGAGACTTCATACATACTAGTCGCACGAGCTAGTCCTTGAAATAGAACCTTTACTCTACCATCAGGTAGTGCAACCTTTCGCATAATTGAACCGACTACACCTGCATTATATAAAGAGTCAAAATCTCTTTCACCCTCTCGTCCAGGTTTTGTTGTACATACAATTACTAAAGAATTCTCTTCTATAGCTTTAGTCGCTGCATTTATATTTTTCTCATCACTTAAAAAAAGTGGACTTATCATAAATGGATATAAAAAAAGTTCATCCTCTGCTATAACAGGTATATCTGCAGGAAATTCTCCATAGTTACTAAGTTTCATAAATGTTTTCCTATATTTAAAATTTATTTATTTGCTTCTGTCTCATTATCATCAACAACAGAGTTACGAGAGACAACACTTCTAGTATCAGGGATAAGATAACCATACCAACTAGATGTACCATCTCCTTCAAACCAAGCTTTATACCAAGGTGTATTAGCTCTATCTATCTCACTCCATTCTATCCAAAGTTCTGGTTTCTTAGCTTTATAATAAGCACCACTTTTGGGTTTATCAATACGATAGTATAGATCTGAAATTGTTTCATTAAGTGCTGCATCTGCCATATAAAGATTTGTTGCCATAGTATCTACAACACTATAGTACATAGAGTTTGGATAATGTCGTTTGAACTTTTCAGCTTCTTTAATCGCTACATTTATAAGAACTTGATCACGTCTTGGATTTGGAAGAGCTAAATACTTTGCTTTTATCTTTAAAAACTCTGCGAACTCTTTTTCATTTGCATTTGCATAGCGTTTTACATACTCATCTAAATAGTGTTCTGTGAGAAGATACTCCTCATAATACATATGAGAAATAGCGAGAATCATCGTAGCTTCAGGAAGTAAAGGCGATCCAATATGCTCTCCTTGAAGTGAAGAGTAGTAGTTATCTGCTTTATCAATACTACCCTCAGAGATTGACTCTACTATCTTTGCATACCAGTAAACAGCTGGCTTATTATACTCTTCAAGGTCTTTTGCACAAGAGCTGAAAAAAAGTACTCCAAGTAGTGCCAAAAAAGTTATATTTATTTTTAATTTCATTCAAATTTTCCCTAGTTTTTATTAACTTGTTATTTTATCTAAAAGAGTTATATATATCTTTAAAATCTAAAATTTATAATAACTATAACTTTTAAAGATAAATATATGCTCATATTATCTAAAATCTATTTACTTTCAGCACTATTTAAGTCAACAGGATAGATAATGTATTAAATATAGTAATTACTGCTACTGAGCCCCAGTTTTGTGTGCAGTTTTTTTTACTCACAAAGGAGCATGTTATGAAAACATTCGCACCCCTAAAAATACTCTTTTTGTTTATATTCTTTACAACGACTCATTTAAGTGCTGATTCTGGAGACCGATGTTCAAGAGCTGAAAATGTTACATTAAATGTTGACAAAAGTACTCGATTAACAAATAGAGCGGGAAGCTATGGTAATAGGTATTATTATTATTACTATAAATTTACTCCGAACTCAGATGGAGAGATCACAGTTACAAGTTCTAATCTTGATTATGATACAGACACTTGGTTATATGGAAACTTATCAGACTGTGAAAATGGTAATAATATTCTTACTTCAGATACATCATATGATGATAATGTAGAGATATCTTATGATGTAACAGCTGGACAAACCTATTATCTGCCTTTACGAAACTATGTCGACCATGCAGATAGATTTACTTTAAACATTAGTTTTGCTTCTAACATACCTATAGTTGAGAATGCCGATGATATATGTTATGCATCATCGTCAGAAGAGTGTAGTGGGGGAGGATTCTTTGGTGGTACA